>ERZ779832.4-NODE-4-length-134380-cov-71.5952_pt1 | contig 134380 bp, 112 predicted proteins | sample MGYA00511250_ERZ779832 | MGnify/ENA primary metagenome ERZ779832 (study PRJEB29588, sample SAMEA2154726) | human gut metagenome | biome: human gut; feature: human-associated habitat; material: faeces | place: Denmark | collected 2008/2010 ...
GTCCATAATATAAAAACTGTGTTAAACTACTTTTATTGTAGCTTGACACAGTTTAGTTTACACTCTCCCTTAACACCCAGGGTGTTGCCCTGGGCTAGGAGCTTTTGGGCCTTCAGCCCGTGCTTGAACCACATGAAAAAGTTCAATGATTTTCTTCTTAACCAGGCATTTTATACTCATGTCTAAGCTTCCAGATAGTTCATCATATCCTCCAATGTATCGAAGTTCTTGACATTCCCCTCCTTTACATCGAGAATAGCCTTATCTAACTCTGATTGTAACTTTTTCTTTTGTAATGTTGCATTCATAATACGATTAAACTATTAAGTTTGATACATTTATTCAGAATAAGGCGTTCTCATATGCTCATGCTTCCATTGCTCTATAGTATTTTCATCTATCAAGCCCTTATCCCACAATTCATTTGCGGCATCTATCGCTTTTTGCGCAAAATAACGGCTATCTTTCGTCATAATACTATCATTTTAAATATTTACACATGTTACTTATGAGTAATCAACGCTTCCATATCTTTGATAAAATTCTCTACTTTCTCAAAATACGGCAAGACCTCTTCTTCTGTAGCATCAAAGGTATCATCATAATCACCAGACTGCCGAAGTTCATATAGACGAGAGAACAACTTTCCATAAGTGCGATCCAACAAACCTGTAGCAATAAATTTCTCTCCAACTAAATGTATTACACCGGCATGAGTCTTTGCAGTAAAGCCCTTGTCAAGTAACAAAGCAGAAGCCATATGGAATACAGTATAATACAAACGATTTCCCGTCAAATTCCAATACTTCAATTTTGCCACACCCTTAGCCTCATCAAAACTCTTATAAGCTTTTTCTATCCTGTAGTGTACAAGATCTCTACGTTGTTGACCCTCTAGCATAGCATCACCCCTTCCTCTTCTACATTATTATAAAAAGGACTGCCCTTTTTGCTCTGCCAATCCTTCATCGAATACACTATCGGGTGAATCATCTGATTGATTTGCCATCCCAATTCCCAAAGAGGATAGGTGTAATTATCATGATCCTGCTCTTCTATCTTATCCTTATTCAGAAGCACAAGGATGTCCCAGTCGGAATCTGCTTTAGCATCCCTTCTAGCCCTTGACCCGAAAAGGATAACCTTGGCATCTTTCGGCATAATCGATTCCGCTTTCTTCTGAATCGACTTGAGTACCTCATCTTCAAGATGTTCCCTTGTTATTGTCGTCATAACACTATCATTTAAATTACACCGCAAAAATACGAAAAAGAATTGAAACTAACAAATATTCTGAGAGATATTTGCATTTATTCTTTTCTCTTCACCCAAACCTTATGGCTGCCGCGGCCTAGTGAATCTATCGGCGAAGTCTTGTCATTTGTCAGCTCCTTCAGTTCCATAGAGGCAGCAGTACGGCTCAGGTTGTTGATGGAGGCATAATCGCCTAGGGTGAGGACTCCGTTTTTCTCTATCACCTCCAGGGCACGGGCGATGCGCTCTTCCTTGGAATAGAGCTGCTTACGGATAACCTTTACACCACCCATATCACGCTCCTGGTCACGGTCGGTTTCACGCTTCACATCCTTGATAAACTCAGGAGACGCCTTGAAGTTGATGTCTTTCACTCCCACCTTGCGGTACGTCATCTTATCATCTGGATTCAGAATTTCCCTAGGCTTCTCATCCTCGAAAGCGAGGGAGAGGGAGAAGGTGCCGAAACCTTCCAGATTCACGTTGTAACCCATGGAGAGCATGTCTGTCAGCATATCAACCACATCGGTCAATACAGCCTCCGTGGTACTTTCCGAAATACCGCGATGGTAGTTCTGCATCATCTTGACGAACTCTTTTCGGGATAGTGTACGGTTGGTCACCATCTTGGGATAAACTCTGCGCTTGCCATCATAGCGCATATCCCCCATTTCCTGCAATTTGTACTTAGCCATATCAGTTTCCTTTCCTACTTTAGTTTATTAGTATTTCTTATTGCAACAGCCTTTACATCCTATAGTATTTATTGTTATACTTAAGAAGAAAAGACCACAAACCTAGGAAGAAAAGTATTTAATCCTAGGAGAAATCTCCGTTCATAGACATTGAACCGACATTCAAAGTCTATGAACCGCCGTTCAAAGACACTGAACGGACATTCAATGTTTATGAACGAAGATTTCTACCTTGCAAAGATACAACTTTATCAGATATAAAACAAGACTTTTCCTGAATATCTTTACTTTTCCGGCCATAATTCTTCGTTTTTTGAGCTTATTTCTTTGCGTATCCCAAATAATTGTGTTAACTTTGTAGTCAGATTGCAAGCCAAAGGTCAAAGGATTGCAAGCCAAAGGCTAAAGGATTGCAAGCCAAAGACAAAGAAAAAGACTAAGATTAGACATTCTTATGAGTATGAAGATATTAGCAACCAGCGACTGGCATCTGGGCAACCTGTTTCACGGCAACGACCGTCTGCCGGAACACAAGCATTTCCTGAAATGGCTCCTGGAGCAGATAGCTGAACAAAAGCCCGATGCTCTCCTCATCGCAGGAGACATCTTTGATAACGGAAATCCATCGGCAGCGGCACAGACCGTTTATTACGAGTTTCTTGCCGATGCTACCCAACTGTGCCCGAACATGCAGGTCATCATTACCGCCGGCAACCACGATTCCGCCAGCCGACTGGAGGCTCCACGTCCGCTACTCACCCGATACCACGTGGAAATAAGAGGAAACGTAAGGAAAATCTGGAAGCAGGGAGAAAGCGAGGACGATGCTAAAACCGGCGGACATTGGATCTATTCCTTCGATGACCTCATCATCCCCGTAACCAACGAGGAAGGAGAAGAAGTCATCATCCTCGCCGTACCTTTCCTTAGAAGCGATGTGGTGCAGAACGCCAGTTACTCGCAGGGAGTCAACGACTTTCTGAGAGAACTGACGGCTGAGGCTCGACAGAAATACCCGGGCAGGAAGTGCATCATGATGGCACACATGTACGCCAAGGGTTCGGATATCGCCAAGAAGGATGCGAGCGAGAAAATCATCATCGGCGGACAGGAGGAAGTGGACCTGGAAGGATGGAACGACCATCCCGACTATATGACTTGCGGACACATCCACAAACGGCAACATATCTGGAACACCGACTGGGCAAGATATACGGGAAGTATCCTCCCGATGTCGTTTGCCGAGAAAGACTACACTCACGGCATCGACCTCATCACCATAGAACATGGAGAAGAGGAGGAAGGAAAGGAAACCGGCAAGAACAAGGAATGGAAAGTAGATTTTCTGGAATACAAGCCTCAGCACGCCCTCCGCATCCTGCCCGAAAATGAGGAAGAGCTGACCTTCAAGAAATGGAAGAAGCTCATCAATTCTGAACTCTCAGAGAGAACAGACGGCGAACTGAGCAACCACTTCGACTACGTGATGCTGAAGGTAAAACAGGAGAAACTGACCAGCGATGACATCAAGGAACTGGAGAAACTCGTCAACGAAAAGGATGCCGTGCTCTGCAAAATCCAGCGCATCATCCCGCAACTGGACCTCTCCACCATCCAGGGTTCCCAGCACATCACCAGCATAGAAGACATCATCAACCGTCCTCCGCTCGATACGCTGAAGGAAGCCTTCGCCATCAGACACAACGCTCCGATGAACGAAAGACAGGAGAAAATGTTATCCGATTTATTAACGACATCATCATTATGAAATTCCTACAACTCGAAATACTCAACCTCGCTTCGCTTGACAAACAGGGTGGCGAGGTCATCAACTTTGAAGAAGGTGCCTTAGGCGAGAGTACCATCTTCAGCATCGTAGGTCCGACGGGAAGTGGCAAGTCTACCCTACTCGATGCCATCTGCCTTGCCCTCTACAACCGCGCCCCTCGCTACCCTAGGAAGAAAGGCGACAAGAACCAGAGCATCGAGATTTTCGGAGCTGCCGATGCCAGCGAAAGTAACCGTCTGGCACCTACCGACAGTAGAAACATCCTGACCCGGGGCAAGAAAGAGGGTTACAGCAAACTCACCTTCCTTGCCAACAACGGCAGCATCTACCGCTCAGAATGGCACGTCAGATTCCAGAGAGTGCGCTACGAGAACGCCAAGACTGCGCTCTATAAAATCACAAGAAACGGAGAAGAGATAACGGAGGAAGCTGCCAACTGGAACGAGCTGCCGAACATCATCGGACTCGACTACGACCAGTTTCTCCGTACCGTACTCATCGCCCAAGGCTCGTTTGCCAACTTCCTGACGGCAAAGGAAAACGAGCGGTACGAACTCCTGGAAAAACTCATCGGATGCGAGGAAACTTATACGAACATCGCTACTGAAATCAAGAAGGCGAAAGACCAGGCGACGGATGCCTACAACCAGATGGCAGCATCGGTGGAAGCCGTTAAACAGAACCTGCTGAACGATGAAGAACTTGCCCAACTGCAGGAGGAAATCGACCTCCTGGAAAAGGCTGAGAAGGAACTCGAAAGCCAGTTGCAAGCCATTTCGAAAGACCTGCAATGGTTTGAGGAAAACGACAAGCAAATCAAGCAAATCACTATCTGCCAGACAGATATGAAGCAAGCAACAAATGCCATCAAAGAGATGCAAGCCAAGATTCTCCGTCTGCAGTTGCACGATGAAGTACAGCCTGCCGTCAACCTACTGCAGGAAGTAGAGCGACAGACGCAAAGCATCCACGAACAGGAAGAATACATCCTGAAAGCGGAAGGAAACATCAAAAGTCAAGAGTCTGCCATCAGCGAAAGCGAGAAAACTCTCGCCAGTCTGAAGGAAGCAGTCGGCAAGGCACAGGAACAGCTGGAAAAGGCGCTGCCGGTCATCGCTGAAGCAAGAGCGCTGAAAACAAAAATGGAAGCGGCAATGCCGAATCTGAAAGAAAAGAAAGAGGCATTGGAGTCGGCTCAGAAAGAGAATCTAACTGCCCTGAAAGACGTGGAGGAAAACGCCCGAAACATCCAAAAATGGGAAGCAGAAACGGAGAAAGCGAACCTTGCCCTCAAAGCGACACAGGAAGAGATTGCCAAGCAGAAACAGGTTCTTCACGAAGCGACACAAGCCGCAGAACAGGCTTGGGAGACGGAAAGAAACAAGACTGCCGGACAGAATATAGAGGAACTGCAGAACAGCAAGACTGTAGCCGACAGGAAACTGCAGGACGTCCAGCAAGCCATCAAGGTTGTGGCTCATCTCGATGCTGCCACAACAGAAAAGCAAAAGAATGAGGAGCGCATCCTGGTCTTGGGCAAGAGAAATGCGGAGATAGATGAAGCGCTGGGCAAGTTGACCATCAAGGCGCTGACCCAAGAGACCCTGACGCTGAGAAATGCCTATACCCTCATGGTGAGCGAGAAATGGGAGATTCATCGTGCCAACCTGACCGAAGGCAAACCTTGTCCGCTCTGTGGCAGCACGACCCATCCTTATCATACCGACAACAGACAGTTTGAGGAAGCCACCACAGAACTCTCGCAACTTCTGAAAGTCAAGGAAGATCTGCTGAAACAGCAGCAGAAAGAGGAGAAGGATCTTTCCGGCGAAAGAAAACAGAACGACGGCGAAGTACAGACGCTCCAGAAACAACAGGAAAAGCTCTCGGGAGAAATAGCAACTTACGAAGAGGAATGGAAGGCGCTCATCGCCCAGTATCCAAAGATTCCAAAGGCAGAGGCAGAACTGAAATCGCTCTTGCCTATCTATGAAAACAAGGCGAAAGATGCGAGCAGCAAACTGAGCCTCTTTAACAAGATTCAGAAAGAGATAGAACGGCTGACCCAACTCAAGGATAAGGCTGTAAAGGATGAAGTTGCGTATGAAAGCAAGGCTTCTACTATACAGAACAAAGCCCAAGAAAACACTTCAGCCTGTGCCACAAAACTGGCTGAGCATAAAGCACTTGCCATTAACATCACTTCACAGCAAAAGAGCAAGGAGGAGGCTTACGGAAAAGCCCTTCAGGCATGGAATAGCGCCAAGAAGGAAATGGAGGAATGGCAGGAGAAATACAAGCAGATTCTGAATGGCGAAGAACCTGATGCGGCTGAACAAAGACTGACAGCAGCAAAGGGTGAGGCTACGAAAGCAGCTGATACTCAGAACGAGAATATCAACAAACTGAAGGCGGAACTCGCCAACAGTAAAGGTTCGCATCAAACCATGCTGTCTCAGAACAAGACGATGAAAGAGAATCTGCAAGCGAAGGAAAAGGAACTCGACCTTTGGATTGAGGAATACAACAAGCAGCTTGAAGAAAAGAGCATCAAAGGAAAAGACACCGAAGAGGAAGGCATCGAGGAAAGAAGTATCGAACCAAGCCTTATCGACCGAAATATCATCCGGGAGATGCTTCACTCTGCCGAAGATTGGAATGCTATCCGACGGGAAAAAGACGAAAAGGAGAAAGCCGTGGCTTCAACTACCGCCCTTTACCAGAGTGCAGAAAAGGCGCATCAGCAGCACTTGGAACATCAGCCTGCCCAAACCCGTGATGCTCTCTTAGCCATTCAGCAGGAGTATCAGGAAAGAAGCCAGCGCAACGAACTGATTGCTGCCAACGCCAGGATGCAGAACCATCAGGAAGCCGTGAAGCAGTTGGGTGACAAGGCTGAGGCTCTGAATCTCGTAACACAGGAAAAGGATGACTGGACAGCCATCACGGATGCCATCGGAGCAGACGGAAAGACGCTGCGCAAGATAGCCCAATGCTATACGCTCAGTTTCCTGATAGCGCACGCCAACCAGGAAATCAGAAAGTTCAACAGCCGTTACGAACTGCAGCAGGTAAAGCATTCGCTGGGCATCCGAGTCATCGACCACGACCGTGCCGACGATATCCGAGACACCACCTCCCTATCTGGTGGCGAAACCTTCATCGTGAGTCTCGGTCTCGCCTTGGGCTTGTCGGCGTTATCCTCCCGCAACATCTCCTTCGAGAACCTGTTCATCGATGAAGGCTTCGGAACCCTCGACCCCGATACCCTAGCCACCGTCATCGACTCCCTCGCCATGCTGCAAAGTTCGCAAGGCAAGAAGGTGGGCGTCATCAGTCATACCGACACGATGAGCGAGCGCATCACCACCCAGATAAGGATTATCAAGAATGGCAACTCCGGTAGCAGCCATATCGAAATCTATCCTTAACCCATCGTAATTACACCTTAAATTATATAGTAATAAAACAAAAGAAAGGGTGTGCCATAAGTCCATGACACACCCTTTCTTTTGTTTCCATTGAATATTAAACCCTGTTTCCCTCTTTTGGGAAAACCACGGTTGGTTTGAAGGTCTTAGCCTCCTCAAAGTCCATCAGGGCATAAGCGATGATGATGACGGTATCGCCCACCTGCACCTTGCGGGCTGCAGCACCATTCAGGCAGATACAACCGCTGCCACGCTCACCCTTGATAATATAGGTCTCCAAGCGCTCACCATTGTTGTTGTCAACAATCTGAACCTTCTCGCCTGCTATCAGATTAGCAGCGTCCATCAAGTCCTCATCGATGGTGATGCTACCCATATAATTCAGGTTAGCCTCAGTTACGGTTACACAATGGAGCTTACTCTTCAATACTTCTATCTGCATTGTTCTGTTATTACTTGATCTGTTACGGATTAAACTTAATAAAGAATATCTATCGAGGAATTATCCCTTATACTTGATATGGTCGATGAGACGGATAGGAGTCTTACCGCAATAAACGGTGATGCAACCTACCACATAGGCACTATCCTCCCATGAAGAAACATCCTGCAGGCTGTCGCCATCCACAATCTGGAAATACTCTACCTCCAGACCCTCTACAGCATTGATGTCGGCAACCACCTTATCGTGAGTTTCCTGTACGGTATGAGTCTTGGCATACTCCACACTCTCCTTCAGGGCCTTATAGATGTTTGGCGCAATGGCACGCTCATCAGGAGCCAGCAATGTATTACGGCTGCTCTTAGCCAAACCGTCCTCATCACGGACAATAGGACACTCCACAATCTGCACATCGCTGTTGATGTACTTCACGAGCTGCTTGATGACAGCAATCTGCTGCCAATCCTTCTCACCGAAATAAGCACGAGTTGGTCGAACGATATAGAAAAGACGGCTCACTACCTGACATACACCATTGAAATGACCCGGGCGCTTGGCACCCTCCATCACGGTTGAAACAGGTGGAAACTCAAAGTGGCGTGTATCTGGTGTAGGATACATCTCCTTCACCGATGGTGCAAACACATAGTCAGCACCACAAGCCTCCAAGAGCTTGCAGTCAGCATCGAGGGTACGAGGATAGCGATCCAAGTCACCCTGATCATTAAACTGTGTAGGATTCAGGAACACAGAAACTACAGTCACGCCATTTTCCTTTACACTGCGCTTAACAAGAGAGGCGTGACCCTCATGCAGCGCACCCATAGTTGGCACAAGGCCGATTTCCTTTCCCTCCTTACGACACATGAAGAGTTCGTTCTGGAGGTCAACAATCTTATTGAATACTTTCATCGTCATAATCTGTTTTCGGGTGCAAAATAACAACTTTTTTCTCAAATGAGAAAGAAAAAACCTAAAAATATGCGAATTATTGCCGAAAATAATGAATTTCGGAGAAAAAATGCCCCTATTTGAAGTTTTTTTTGTACCTTTGCACGTAATTCGTAAGAATAAAATTTAAATTTTATGGCAAAAAAAGTATTATTTATCAATCAGGAGATCGACCCATACGTAGCCGAGTCTCACATGTCAATCATGGGACGCGAACTGCCTCAGAAGATGCAGGAAGCAGGTTTTGAGATCCGCACCTTCATGCCTAAGTGGGGCACCATCAACGAGCGTCGCGGACAATTGCACGAGGTCATTCGCCTGTCTGGTATGAACCTTATCATAGATGATACAGACCATCCGCTGATCATCAAGGTTGCATCTATACCAACAACACGACAGCAGATTTATTTCATCGATAATGACGACTATTTCAAAAGCCGCCAGATGGGCACCGATGAAAACGGAAAGGAATATGCCGACAACGGAGAAAGAGCTATCTTCTTTGCACGTGGCGTATTGGAAACCGTAAAGAAGCTCCGCTGGCAGCCTGACGTAATCGTCTGCCAGGGTTGGGCTAGCGCAGTAGTGCCATTCTATGTAAAGACAGCCTACAGCGAAGAGCCTTCATTTGCAGAATCAAAGGTGATTACCGCTCTCTATACCAACGAACTCAAGGGTGAACTGGGTACCAACTTCAAACGTTGCGTTGCCTTCCGCGATGCCAAGTCTGAACTGCTCGACGGCTATCAGGACGACTTCAACTTCATTGAACTCGGCAAACTCGCCATCGACTATAGCGACGGTGTGGTAGAAGGTGAAGAAGAAGCTAACCAGATTCTCTTTGATTATGCGAAGGAGAAGAACAAGCCTGTACTGGCTTATCCGGGAGAAGATATCCAGGAGCCATACGCAGACTTCATCAACAAGGTTTGTCCTGACGCAGAATAAAATTCCGACAACAGAGACACATACATACAAGGATAATGAAAATTTTAAGACTCTTAACAGTATTAGTAATAGCAGCGCTTACTTTCGCTGCATGTGATGATACCACCGAGGGAATCGGTGGTAGCATCACTAATAAGATAGACAACATTAACATTTCTAACTCAGCGTTCAATGTTACCACAAAGTCTATAGTAGCAGATTCCGTATTGAGCCGCAACAACACGGGGCTCATCGGAAAGATGAAAGACCCGGAAACCGGCAACTATGTAAAGGGCGACTACATGACCCAGTTGAGCGTATTGCCTACTTTCTCTGTAGATACACTCGATTACATCAAGCAGGCAAACAAAGGTTCTATCGAAGCAGACTCATGCTACCTCCTGGTTTCATACAATGCCAGCTACGGTGATACCATCGCCCCAATGAAGGTGACAGCCTATGAGATGACAAAGCCGATGGCAGAAGATAAGGAGTATTACTCTAATTATGATGCCTTCGAGAAAGGCTGTGTAAGCGAAAGCAACCAGCATTGGAGCAGTAATTACAACTTGAGCAATACATCAGATGTCAAGAACTTCAAGATTTACTTGAATAAGAAGTACACGAAAGATGGTAAGACATACAAGAACTATGGTTCTTACATCATGCAAACATACGCAGAACATCCTGAGTACTTCAAGACCAACTACAAGTTCCTGCACAACGTCTGCCCTGGCTTCTACATCAAGAATGTAGGTGGTACGGGTAACATGGCTAAGATCTGGAATACAGAGCTTATCTTCTACTGGACCCGTCACAAGACCATCAATAAAGACAGTACAGCTGTAAGCATCGGATACAACCGTTTCGATGGTACAGAAGAGGTATTGCAGCTCAACAAGATTGAGAACGATACCGAGAACTTGAAGAAGTTGGCAAGTAAGGATCAGGAGAAATGTACTTATCTCAAGTCACCGGCAGGTATCTTCACCGAGGTTACCCTCCCTATCGAAGATATCATGAAAGGTCATGAGAAGGATACGCTCAACACAGCTACCATCTCTTTCCCACGACTCAACAATGAAAACGAAGACAACCCATACAACTTTGCTACACCAAGCACCATCCTGATGGTTCAGAAAGACAGTTTGCAGTCGTTCTTCGAAAAGAGCAAGTTAGCAGATAGCCGTACTTCTTATACAGCAAGCTACAGCAGTACCGGCACCTACAAGAATGCCTATACATTCCAGAATATCGCCAACCTGGTTTCTGCCATGTATAAGAACAAGGGCAAGGGGAAAAACTGGAATAAAGTAGTGCTGGTTCCTGTAAACGTCATCACAACCACACAGGGCTATACTACCGTCATCTCCAAGATCAATCACGATATGTCACTCGCTTCTACCCGCCTCATCGTGGGTACGGATGATCCTAACAAGGATTATACCACAGACGAGAAGACTGGTAAGAAGGTGGCATCTGGTCCGATCCGAATCAAGGTGATTTACAGTAAGTTTAAAGAAGAATAAGCATTCATAACGCAAAGTAAAAAAAGGAAACGAAACATGGCAGATAATTTTTTGGAGCGTCATCGCGAAGAATACGAAATACGCAAGGCTGCATGGCTCAAGAAAAAGAAACTATTCATGAAGTCAGGCAAGAAACAGAAGCCCCAGACACAGATGCCACGTCCTGAAGACGAAGCGTTATAAACACGAAAAAATATTCAGAATCCTGAGAAAGAGGGTGTATCATAAAGCATTTGAATGTTTATGATACACCCTCTTAACTTTGCCAGTTAATCCTTTAAAAACGCCGCATAAGTACGATAAAAGCCATTTAACACAAAATAAAACAAAATTAATTTGGAGTTTACCCATTTTTTTTATATCTTTGCATTGTAAATTAAAAGTATTAAATATTAAACAGACAAAAAGCAATAAAATAAAAATAATCAAGATATTAGTAGAGATACTGATTTATGGGTTTAACTTTTCTAAGAACTTGCATTTAAGGATACAAGATATTTGCAGGATACAAGTTACTTGCAATATATGAGATACTTGGTTTATGTTTATAGATAATGGAGAAATTACTCTCATAAAGAAATTTGTTTTTAAGTTTAAACAAAAATGCTAAAGTTAGATGTTAGTAATATAAGTCCCCGTAGTGACCGTGAGGCTACTGCGGGGACGCTTTTTCAATTTATAGTATATAGAAACAAAAAGGGCAAGACCAGAGATGACCTTGCCCAATCTATTTTTATAACTCTTTATCTATATTATAAGATTCTACCTGTAAGAGAGAACTTCAAAACAGGATAAACCTTTAAATATAAACATCAGACTACAGAACTTAATCTACTACCGTAAACTTGGCATATTTCAGCAGAAGCTGTTTGGTGCCAGAATGAACGAACTCAACCGTAGCCTTCGTATTCTCACCAGTACCTTCAATCTTCAACACCGTTCCCCGTCCAAAACGCTGATGTTCAATCTTCATTCCCTCCTGCAAACCACAAGAAGAACTGCCAGCAGATGAAGCTGCAGAAGAAGAAACTGATGCTGCAGAAGATCCTGTACTGCGAGAAGCAGGATGAGAAGAATGCGTCTCCATGTAACGTTTAGCTGCATTCAGCGCTCTAACAGACTTGAAATTACCTTCAGAGAGAGATGAGCGTCCGGAAACAGACGAGCGTCCGGAAGTATGTGAAGTCTCCGGTTCATCATCAAAGAGAGAAGGCTTAGGATCTGCTACAAACTGCGATGCTACCGGTTTGGAATTCTGATACCTGCTACTGTATCTAGGCTGCTCAGCATCCTCCCACGGTCTGCGAGAACGTTGCGCTCTCGCCCACTCCGGCTGGTCAGACATCGAATCAGCTCTGGAGCCAAACATCGAACCAGACCTTGAACCAAGCCTTGATTCAGACATAGAGCCAAACAAGCTTCCACCAGCCTCATCCTGGCTATCAATCAACTTGCCGTCAATCTCATCGATAAACCGACTCGGATTATCAAACTCCATCTTGCCATATCGCCAGCGGTTCTTGGCGTTCGTCAGGATACAATGTTTCTCAGCTCGAGTAATGGCAACGTAAAGCAATCTTCGTTCCTCCTCCAGTTCTCTGAGCGAAGCAGCAGAAAGCGGACTTGGGAAGATATTCTCTTCCAAACCAACCACGAATACCGTAGGAAACTCCAGACCCTTGGCAGCATGAACCGTCATCAGAGAAACACGAGGTTCATCCTTATCACCATCGCTGTCAGCATCGGTAAGCAGAGCCACATCCTGCAGATAATCCTGCAGGAAGAGTTCATCAAACCTACCCTCTTCACGGCGTTCCTCCACAAAAGCCGACATACCGCTCAAGAATTCCTCCAGGTTCTCCTGACGTGCCAGATCATCGGCATCCTTGCCCGACATGATATCCTGACTGATGCCACTCTCCTTGATAATGGCATCACCCAATTCATAGACATCCGTAGTTTGAGCCCGTTCGATAAACGAAGAAATTAGCAATCTGAAAGTTTCCAGCTTGTTCATCGTACCCTTGGTAACTGCCAGTCCATACCGCTCAGGGGCACCGATTACCTCCCAGAAACTCACCTGGTTCTGATGGGCACAGTCAGCAATCTTCAGCACCGTAGTAGCACCGATTCCACGAGCCGGATAGTTGATGATACGCTTGATAGCCTCTTCATCATCCGGATTCGCCACCAGACGGAAATATGCAATAATATCCTTAATTTCCTTGCGCTGGTAGAAACTCAGTCCTCCATAAATGCGATAAGGAATACCCTGCTTTCTGAACTCCTCCTCGAAGCTGCGGCTCTGGGCATTGGTACGGTAGAGAATGGCAAAATCACTATACTGGCATCCATCCTCGCGCCGGATACGCTTCACGTCCTTCGCCACAATCGCCGCCTCTTCCTTGTCGCTGTAAGCAGGCTTATACTGAATCTTCTCACCCTTCGCATTCTCGCTGAACACATCCTTAGGAATCTGGTTGCGGTTATGCTTGATCAGACTGTTAGCCGCCTCAACGATGGTCTGGGTAGAGCGGTAGTTCTGTTCCAGTTTGAAGAGACGCGTGCCCTGAAACTGGCGCTGATAGTTGAGAATATTATCGATATTGGCACCACGGAAACTATAGATACTCTGCGAGTCATCACCCACGGCACAAACACGCTGCTTCTCCTGACAGAGTTGCATGACGATAGACATCTGAACGTGATTGGTATCCTGATACTCATCCACCAGGACATAATCGAAGCGGGCGGCATATTTGTGGCGAATATCCTCATGTTCCCTGAAGAGCTGATAGGTAAGTGTCAGCAAATCATCGAAATCCATGGCATTGGCCTGCTTGCAGCGCTGCACGTAAGCCACGAAAATCTTACCAACCTCAGGCATCTGCGCACGCTTGTTCTGCTCGAAGATAGCCGCATCGCTCTCATAAGCCGCAGCACTCATCAGGTTGTTCTTCGCCATCGAAATCTTGGCATGAACGGCAGCAGGCTTATACTTCTTATCATCCAGCCCCATCTCCTTCACTATCGCCTTGATCAGCGAGCGCGAGTCACTTTCGTCATAAATGGTAAAGTTGTTGTTGAAGCCGATATGCTCAGCCTCCGCTCTCAGGATTCGGGAGAAGATGCTGTGGAAGGTACCCATATAGAGATGCTGGGCGAGGTCATTTCCCACCAGTTTTCCGATACGTTCCTTCATCTCTCTTGCCGCCTTGTTGGTAAAGGTGAGCGCCATGATGCTCCAGGGCTTCATGCCCTGGCTCAGGAGATAAGCTATCTTATAAGTAAGCACACGCGTTTTACCCGAACCTGCACCGGCTATCACCAGCGAAGGTCCGTCAATATATTCTACCGCAGCACGCTGCGCTTCGTTCAAGTCGTTCAGTAAATCCATTAATCAATATTTACCAGATTTTTCACTCTTCATTCTTCACTTTCCCCTATATCCTCCCACAGCCGTGCCCGGGTCGAAATCTTCACCCTCACGAGGGAAGGTAGGGATAAATCTCATCTGATGTTCTATCTGTCGCTGGCGCTTCTTCATATAAGCGCTAGGATGCAGCGAACTGAATTTGCGCGGATTAGGAAGTGTAGCTGCTATCAGCGCACACTCGCCACGAAACAGATCTTTCGCTTTCTTGTCGAAATGATATTCAGCAACCGCATCCACACCATAGATACCCGGTCCCATCTCAATGCTGTTGAGATAAACCTCCATGATGCGCTGCTTGCTCCACATCATTTCGATGAGGAAGGTAAAGTAGACTTCAAATCCCTTGCGGGTCCATGAACGGCCAGGCCACAGGAAGACATTCTTAGCAGTCTGCTGACTGATGGTACTGGCTCCATGCACCCTTCCGCCACGTGCATTATTCTTCGCCGCACTCTCGATGGCATTGAAGTCGAAACCGTGATGCTTCAGGAATCTCGCATCTTCGCTCGCCATTACCGCCACTGGCATGTGAGGCGAGATCTTATCCATCGAAATCCAATGATGATGCAGGGTAATACTCTCTCCATCAGCTACTTGCTGGAAGCATCGAATAAACATCAGAGGAGTGACATACACAGGAATGAACCTATATGCCACTACAGCAAGAATGGTGGTACTGAAAAACAGCACCACCACCCATTTTACCATATTCTTGATTTTCTTCAAAATCATCTATTTAGTTTTTCCCTTCCGGGAGCATGAAAGTTATTACTTCAATGTACCGTTGTTGGCTGCGTTAACCATAGCCTGGCTAGCATACATGTAAACCTCTACACGACGGTTCTGGGCACAAGCAGCAGTAGTATTAACAACAGGGTTAGCAGAACCCAAACCCTGAACATTCTTTACCTGACGGCTTGTAACACCGCAAGAAGCGAGATAGTTGTAAACTGCCTCAGCACGCTTCTGGCTCAATGGCAAGTTGATACCATCATTACCTGTAGCATCGGTATAACCCTGGATAGAAACCTCGCAGTCGGTATTGTTCTTCAATACACCGGCAAACTGAGCCAAATCAGTCTTTGCGCTACTGCTGAGAGTAGAACCATTAGTTGGGAAGAGGATACCAGAAGCAAATGTTACCTTAACGGCAGACAAGCCATTGGCATCTGTTACAGTCTCAACCTGTGCATTCTTCACCTGTTCAGCCTCAGCCTTTACCTTATCCATGTGCTTTCCTATGAGGTTACCAGCACCGCCACCAACAGCTGCACCGATAGCAGCACCTACGAGAGCACCGGTACCACGATGGCTATTGTTGAGCAATCCACCTACGAGAGCACCCAGAGCTGCACCAGAACCGGCACCTACAGCTGTACCTGTCTTCTGATTGGTTCCACAACTTGAAAAAAGCAAGCACAAAGAGAGGCCTGCAACTGCAAAATTAGTCTTTTTCATTTTAAAATCTCCTATATTTATGTTATTTAATTGCAAAGATAACTCTTTTTTCTCCATAATGGAGAGTTTTCTAATATTTTTTTGTATTTTTGCATGCAAATTTAAGGGTATTTGTCGAAATAGAGCTAGGAAATCACCTATTTGGGGGTGGAAAATCCCTAAAAGTCGGATTTCAGACACCTGCAGACAGATGAACTGCCGTCAGCAGATGATGAAGGCTCAAGCTTATACCTTAATATATATATAACAGAAGAAATAAAAAACAAAATAAATAGAATAAAGCAATATGGCTAAAGAACTCAAGAATTTAACCAAGCGCGCTGACAACTACAGTCAGTGGTACAATGATTTGGTAGTAAAGGCTGATCTCGCTGAGTTGTCACCAGTTCGTGGTTGTATGATTATCAAACCATACGGTTACGCTATCTGGGAGAAGATGCAGCAACAGCTCGACAAGATGTTTAAGCAGACAGGTGTACAGAACGCATACTTCCCTCTCCTCATCCCGAAGAGTTTTTTCTCTCGTGAGGCTGAGCACGTGGCAGGTTTCGCCAAGGAGTGTGCCGTAGTTACCCACTACCGCCTCCGTTCTACAGAGGATGGCAAAGAGGTTGAGGTTGATCCTAACGCAAAGCTCGATGAGGAGCTCATCATCCGTCCTACTTCTGAGACCATCATCTGGAACACCTATAAGAACTGGATCCATTCATGGCGTGATCTCCCTATCCTCTGCAACCAGTGGTGTAACGTAATGCGTTGGGAGATGCGTACCCGTCCGTTCCTCCGTACTTCTGAGTTCCTCTGGCAGGAGGGTCATACCGCTCATGCCACTAAGGAAGAGGCTGAGGCAAAGGCTCAGGAGATGCTCAAGGTTTACGCTGAGTTTGCTGAAAACTACATGGGTGTTCCTGTATTGCAGGGTGTGAAGAGTGAAACTGAGCGTTTCGCAGGTGCTCTCAACACTTATACCATCGAGGCAATGATGCAGGATGGCAAGGCTCTCCAGAGTGGTACTTCTCACTTCCTGGGTCAGAACTTCGCCAAGAGTTTCGATGTTACCTACTTGAACAAGGAGAACAAGCCTGAGTACGTATGGGCTACTTCATGGGGTGTTTCTACCCGACTGATGGGTGCCCTCATCATGGTTCACAGCGATGATAACGGTCTCGTATTGCCTCCAAAGCTGGCTCCTATCCAGGTGGTTATCGTTCCTATCAACAAGGGCGACGAGCAGTTGGCTCAGATTACTGCTAAGTTGCAGCCTGTCATCGACCAGCTCCGCGAGTTGGGCATCACCGTGAAGTATGATGACAACCCTGCCAAGCGTCCTGGCTTCAAGTTCGCTGACTATGAGTTGAAGGGTGTTCCTGTTCGTCTGGCTATGGGTGGCCGTGACTTGGAGAACAACACCATCGAGATTATGCGCCGTGATACCTTGGAGAAGGAGAACGTAAGCTTTGACGGTATCGTTGAGCGCGTAAAGAATATGCTGGAAGACATCCAGAAGAATATCTTCGAGAAGGCTCGTGCTTACCGTGATGCTCACGTTTATGAGTGCGACAACTACGAGGAGTTCAAGAAGCGTGTGAAGGACGGTGGTTTCTTCCTCTGCCATTGGGACGGTACAGCCGAGACCGAGGCTAAGATTAAGGAAGAGACTCAGGCTACCATCCGCTGCGTGCCTTTCGCTTACGAGCAGACTCCAGGTGTAGATATGGTAAGCGGCAAGCCAGCTGTAGCCCGTGTCATCATCGCAAGAAGCTATTAATCATCCCTGGTGTCGGGAGTTCATCCTGACACCATAATATATTTAATATGAGGCAGTTGATACTATACATCCTTTTTCTGGTGTCCATGGTCTTCTCAGGCTATGGAGAGGTATCTGCTGCCCCTATTTCTTTTACTCCCGAGGATTCTTATACCGAAGATGCAAGCCATAAGAAAGATGGTTTGGCGAAGGTTGAGTATGACAAGAGCCAGCCTGAGGCACAGCTTGAAAACGCCTCACAGCTTGCTTACCGCATCTGTAGCAGCCGTCCGCAGCGCTTATTGCCAAGTGGCAACATGCACAACAGTCAGACTGCCAGTAGATTGCTTACAAATAGAATCCGTTATTTATCATCCCTTTTATCAGCTATAGAAGGTGGCATGGAGCCTTTCCGACAGGAAACTGCCCCAATCCACTTTGATGTCGCCTGCAAGTATTATGTCATTTGCCTGCGACGTCTGCTCTGTTAGTGCTTATTCTTTTCTCTTTTTAAAATTTCATATAGGTTTATCGCATCTTTCCTAAGATTTGCGATAAGACTGATTACACCCCTATTCAAAACAAAAAACAGTTCAATATATATTATTTTTCAAGAATTAAGAATAAGCAAATAACAGTATAAAATTATGGCAAAGATTAATCATTTAGAGATGGGGGCTGATGTTTTGGCACTCCAGGATGTACAGGTAAAGAAAGGTTTCATGGGTTTGACTGTCAAGCTCATCTATCAACCTACCAACAGTGTGATTAAGATAAAAGAGAAAGAATATTCTGTAGAGGATGGAAGAAAGCTTGAGAACATCCTCAGTGCAGCCCCTAAGGATGTAGAAACAGCGATCAGCAAATTCCCTGTTTCAGCCATCAGCATGGGTAATATGAAGTTACAGGCTTGCATCTCTGACGACCACCAGTTTGTTGCCACACAGCTCCTTGCCTTCAAGGATTTCAGTTACAAGCCGGTTACAGAGATGAAGACCTATACAGGAAAGACAGCCGAAGCTTTCGCTCAGTTGTTTTAGTTATATCACAGTTTCGGGACAGGGGACAGAACAAATCCTCTGTCCCTCTTTTATTTTATAGATATAGGATGAAATCTCGGTTCATTCCCTCTTCCCAATTACGGTAATGCTTAGGCGACAGACCGGTATGTTTCTTGAAGAAGGTTCCGAAGGCTGAAGCATTGGGAAAACTGAGTTCATTGGCTATCTGCTGTATCGTCTTCGTGGTGTTCTTCATCAGGTAGATACTGCGACGGATCATCGCCTTGAAAAGCAACTGCTGGACCGTCTGACCGCAAACCGACTTGACCAGTACCGACAGATATTTCGGTGTAAGACAGAGTTCGTCTGCATAGAAAGCCACACTGCGCTCACGCATATAGTTCTTCTCTATCAGCAGCACCAGCGACTCAAAGATGGCAATCTTCCGTTCCATCTCCTTGCCGGCAGCCTTGAACGATGCCGAGAAGATGCTGCACAAACGGTACGTAACAGCCATCAGCAACAGTTTCTGCTCATGCACACAATAGGCATCCAGTTCACCACTCTTCTCTTTTTCCAGCTCCAGTTTCCTCAGCATCAGGGCATAAGAAGTAAGCATATCCTCATAGCCCGTCGTCCTGACATGGCAGGATTTGGGATAAATCGTAGCATAAAGACGCATGGTAACCACGGTATTACCCAACATGTGACGAATCTGTTCAGCACGGTAAAAAAGAAGGGTATATTTGAGGTTCTTGCCCGTTTCCTGCACATGAAACATCACTCCTTTGGAGAGGAAAACGGTCTCACCCACAGATGCAACAAAGGATGTTCCGTCTACGCAGAAACGGAACATCCCCTGATGACAGATTACGATTCCGACATAGTCGGAGTAGAAAGGCTGCATTAACAGCTGAGGAAACTCATGAGCCTCATATATGATGATATTATCTGTTATTTTCATGATGAATATGGATCTGTTATCTTCAGATTTAACTGCGAAGATAACAAAAATATCCATTCATCAGATGAGCAGCCTGTATCTTTTATGATATTTTAGCACTCCACTACCTTCTTCCCAGGGATTTCACATCTACATTCTTCAGCAGATACTCACGCGTCAGTTCCCCGATATTGCGCTTGCGCCAAGGGAGAACGAGCATCAGTCCGGCACACAGCAGACAGCCGTAGAAGGTCCAGCCTGCCATCTCCTTGATGCTCACCAGCGTGGCCTGTACCTGTACCTTTCCCTTCGTACTCATGGCAGCCATGTTCTGTGCCTCGGTTACACTCTTGCCCTGATATTGCATGCCTCTCACCGTCTGGTCGTAAGTCTTCGCCGTCTCGATGTTCGTGCGGTCGTAATCCTGGGCAAAGCGGGTTACATAATACTGCTGTCTGTGCTGAAGCACATTGGTATAGAGCGCAGAGCCGATGCAAGGGGCAATGACCATACGAACGGTAAGCATGATGCAAACCCAGGTTGACATGAAGCGGTAAGGCATGCGCTGGTTGGCTATCGTGGAGATGAGCGAATAGAGCAGCATCATTCCTGTAGAACGGATAATGATAGGCCATTTCATACGTTCATACATGCCGTCGTTCTGTACCTCGAAATACATGTACAGCGCATAGGCTCCGATAAAGAGAAAACCCAGACAGTACATCCACTTCAGGTGAACATTCTTGGCTCGGGCAATGACGGCGAATATCAGTCCCACGGTGTAGCCCACCATCACCCAGTTGCCTAGCGTGGCGTTCTGCCAGTTATCTATCTTCATACTCACATTGGTGAACACGTTGACAAACATGGCACTCGAATTGCAGACCATCAGCAGGAAGAAGAGCAGGATGCCGTAGTTGATGACCCTGAGCTGGAACACCTCCATGATGAAATAAGGTGAACGCCTCGTCTTCTCCAGATAGATGAACAGAGCGGTAAAGATAAGACAAACCACCGAAGAGAAACGGATGGTAGGATCATCAAACCAGTCGAGTGTCTTACCGAAAACCATGACATAAGCAAACGAACAGAGCATGATACTGAACACCGTAACATTGCCAAACTTCGACATCGTTATCGGGAACTTAGGCATCGGATACTTATGATAAGGCATGGTGAAGAACACGATGATGATGCCCGCCAGCATGAATGCCATCATGAAATGATAAACATACTGCCACTCATAGGCATAGGCAAGCCATGCCGTTAGCCAGGTTCCCAACTGTCCGATAATCATGAAGAAGAGATAGATGACCGGCTGCGAGACCATCTTCTCCGAATCTACCGCATCCCATGCTTCCTCGGTAGTAGGCTCGCATCCCGGCGTGATATTCCTCGTAGCTTCTATTCCGAAACCATATCTGATGAGCACGAAGAGATGCGCCATCAGCAGCGTCTGACGGACAAAACCCATCAGCAGACTGCACAGTCCGAGTATGAACAGCGAGTCGGTCTGGGCACACACGAAACTGAGGATAAAGAGAATGGAGAAGCCCACGATACACATCATCTTCTCTCTACGGATGCACACCAGATCATAGAAGAACGGCGAGAAAGCCGCCATTCCTATCGAGGTGCAGAAGCCCGCAAAGGCGATGTATTCCGACTGGATGCCGAGCCCGCTCATCATCTCGCCGCTGTTGGCAGAATAGACGCCACTCATCGTAATCATCGGCACGAAGAGGATGATCATGAAGATGATTCCGAGCGGTTTGGGCACCCAATCATAAAACGGATAATTCTTATATTCTTCTTCCATATATTACTTCATTTCCATCTAGCTGTTTTTTACTTTCTCTCAGCCTTGACAACCACCATCATGCCGGCAGCAAGATGCTCATTATCCTCTTTGCTGAGGTTGTTGAAATCGATTCTTACAGGCACACGCTGCTGAATCTTGACAAAGTTGCCAGCCGAATTGTCTGTAGGTACCAGCGAATATTTCGAACCGGTAGCACCAGAAATGGCGGTCACCGTACCCTCAAACTCCTTGTTACTGATGGCATCTACGGTCATACGCACCTTCTGTCCTACATAGAGATTCTCTATCTGGGTTTCCTTATAGTTGGCAATCACCCATTTGTTGTTTGTTGGAATGATGTAGGTAATGGTGGTTCCTGCATTCACCATCTGTCCCTCCTCGATAGAGCGGCGACCCAGTTTACCATCACAAGGGGCCACAACCACACAGTAAGAGAGATTCAGCTTTGCCATCTCTACGGCAGCCTCGGCACGCTCGATGGAGGCAGCCACATTCTGCTTGCGGGTAGTTACCTCGTTTACTCCCTTATAGGCAGCAGCCTGCTGCTTCTTTACCCCTTCGAGTTTCTTCTTGGTGGCTGCATATTCCACCTCCAGCTGTTCGAGCTGGATAGGAGTAGCCGCCTTCTTTTCTACCAGGTTGCGATAGCGTTCGCAGTCCTTGGCGAGTTTGGCAAGTCGTACATTTATTTCATCGATAGATGCCTGATAGATAGAAGCTGATGTCTCGGTGGTCTGCTCTGTAGCATTGATGACATTGGCTCCTGCCTTGGCATCCTTGAGGGCTGCTTCAGCCTCCATCAGACGGATACGATACTCCCGGTCGTCGAGCACAAGGAGGGTATCTCCCTTGTGTACTTCCTGATGTTCTCTGAAGCATACCTTGGCGATATAGCCGGATGCACGGAGATTAACCGGTGAGATATATTGTTCTATCTGGGCATCATTGCTCGTTTCGTTAGAGTTATAATCGAGGAAGAGGCATACGATTTTCCAGAGTCCGAAAGCCAGGATAGCAACACCTATCAGGCTGGCGATAATCTGTCTTACGCGCTGCTTCTTCAGTTTCTTCCTGGTTTCTTCGTGAGATACCTGTGTAGCCTCTGCTGTTTCTACATTTTTATTTTCGTTCTGTTCCATAGTTTTATTGTAATTTGGAATCAGGGAATATGAAGTAAAGTTTTTTACATCCCGTTTTCCTGTTTATATTTTATTTCTTAATGATTTATTCTTCTCCGTTATTTAGCAACCGAAATCTGGTTGAGCTGTCCAGTCAACTTGAGCAGCGAGAGATTGGCAACTTTATAGCGATAGTAGGCTGTGAGATAATTGTTCATTGCCTCGCTCATACGCATCTCGTCCTGCAGCACCGCTGTCATCGAAGCCACACCCTCCTTATACTGGTCGGCTGTTACGTTGTAAACATCCTGCGCCATGGTATAATTATCAAACTGCTTCTTGTAGTTGCGCTGACTGTTGTTCACCTCGCTCACCGCATTCATATAGTTTGCCTGCAGTCCCTTCAGGGCGTCCTCGTAACCGATGCGTGCATTCTCCTCCTCTATCTTCGCCTTTCTGATTTTAGAACGCTTTTCAAAACCATCGAATACAGGCACTCTCAGTTGAATGCCCAGACCATTGGAACCATACCAGTGGTTTGACTCGCCCGAATGAATCCAGTGATCTATCCTATCGGTAAAGGCAGAATACATCAGGTTTCCGGTCAGCGAGAGCGATGGCAGATAGCCGTCCTTGGCAAGTTTGGTCTGCTTCTGGGTGAGCAATTTCTTCTGTTCCAGCAACTGGAGTTCGTAGAGTCCCGTATCCAGTCCGTCAGCCTTCACCATCTCAATCTTTCCCGGATCTACGGCTGTCACCTTCATCTCCTTCTCGGCAGGATAATCTATCACATACTTGAGCATGGTATACTGCTGTTCGAGCATGGCGATGGCGTTATCGCGCTGCACGGTGAGGTTCTCGATATTGAGATTCACTCGCTTCAGATCTACCTCCAGACTCATCTGGTTATCATAGAAAGCCTGGGTGATGTTTCTGAGTTCTACCAGTCGCTTGATATTGTCATCCGTCAGACGAATCTGCTCAGATGTGTTCTGCGCCATGTAATACATCTTGGCAGTCTGCACGATGAGGTCTTCACGCGCCTTCTCATAAGAGAGTTGGTTGAGTTTATCGGCAATCTTGGTGATATCGATGGCGGTAAGAATCATCTGGTTATACAGCGGCATCTGCAATTGTACACCCGCCGAAGCATTATACTGCAACGTCTTGGTTACATTATAAGGCTTGCCGTAAGCCGAGCCGTCGGTAACCGAAACAGGCGGCGTAAAGTTGTCGTTGAGCTGTGCCACCGCATTGATTTGCGGATAGAGTTTAGCCTGATTTTCGCTGATAGCGTACTTTCCCTTAGCTATTTCGTTTCGGCTGCTCTGGAGCGACAGGTTGTTATCCACTGCCATCTGCAGGCACTGGCTGAGCGTAAGCGTCTCCTGTGCGCCAAGAGTATGGAAAGCTCCGAGCGCGAAACATAAGATGATTATTTTCTTCATATCTTCTTAATGATTTCTATTGATTTACGTTTCATTTATTATCTGGATGCAAAGGTACAGCTTTTCGGTGATAAAAGACTATTCACATCTTATCACAATATGTTCAAAATTTCCGAAAATAACAATAAAAATAGGTCTAGCAACACCGCGCTAAGCGGGATCACTAGACCTATCTTCTTATCTATCAAGAACTTATATTCTTATTTTAGTCTTCATCAGCAAACTCATTCAGAGTATATGCGCTGCTGCCATCAAAGCAATGGGTACATACCTGGCACTTTGGAAGACCGATGGCCTCTACCAGCTGCTCGATGGTGTTGAACTTCAGGGAAGTCAAGCCCAACTGGTTAGCAATCTCATCTACCATTCTCTGATACTCAGGAGAACCGGTGGTAGCGTATTTCTCAAGATTCTTGTTGGCATCACCCTCAAACTTCTCAATAATACGGCGGGTAATCAGCTCCATGTCACTCTTGGAAGAAGTGAAGTTGATGAACGGACAGCCGTATACCAATGGAGGACACGCTATACGCATGTGGCACTCCTTCAAGCCAGCCTGGTCGAAAAGCACCTTCACATTGTCGCGAAGCTGGGTACCACGAACGATACTGTCATCACAGAATAACACACGCTTGCCCTTCAGCATCGCCTTGTTAGGAATCAGCTTCATCTTGGCTACCAGCGAACGCATGCTCTGGTTGCTTGGAGTAAAACTGCGAGGCCATGTAGGCGTATACTTGGCAATACAGCGCTGGTAAGGCACACCCTTGCCGGCAGCATAACCCATCGCCATACCCGTACCTGAATCAGGAATACCGCTGCAGCAGTCTACCTCCACATCATCGGTCTTGGCGAGATTAAAGCCGTTGGTAAAACGCGCCTCCTCTACATTCTTGCCCTCGTAGGTAGATGTAGGGAATCCGTAGTAAACCCAGAGGAAAGAGCAAACCTGCATCTTCTTGTTGGCAGGACGGATCTGCTCCATGCCATCAGCTTTAATCTTCACGATTTCGCCTGGTCCTACCTCATATGCTGTTTCATAATCGAGATTAGGGAACGAGGTGGTTTCGCTGGAAGCCGCATAGGCTCCTTCCTTCTTGCCGATGATGATTGGAGTACGTCCCCAACTGTCACGCGCACAGATAATGCCATCCTCGGTAAGGATCATCATGGTGCAGGAACCTTTGATGTGATGGAAAACGTTTTCGATACCTTCTCTGAAGGTTTTACCCTGAATAATGAGCAGAGCCACCAACTCAGTAGGATTGGTACTACCCGAAGACATTTCAGCAAAGTGCATGTTCTTTTCGAGCAGAAGCTGAGTAAGTTCATCCTTGTTTACTATCTTAGCTACAGTGCAAATGGCAAAGCGGCCAAGATGAGAGTTCATGATGAGTGGCTGGGCATCTGTATCGCTAATCACGCCGATGCCCGATGTAGCTCCTTCAAACTTGTCGAGTGTAGATTCAAACTTCGTTCTGAAGTATGAACTTTCCAGATTGTGGATAGAGCGCACGAAGCCCTTCTCACTACTGTAGGTTGCCAAACCGCCCCGGCGTGTGCCGAGATGTGAGTTGTAATCTGTGCCGTAAAAGAGATCAGCGACACAGCTTTTCTTGGAAATAGTTCCGAAAATGCCTCCCATAAGAGTATAATTCTATGTTATAATTTTGTAATATGGGTGCAAAGATAAATAAAAATCAGAAAATATGCAAGTCTTTTTGCTTTTTTTCTATAAAAACATGATTATGAGGGTAACTTGCTACCCTATTTCGAGAAGAATAAACGGCTACTGAAACGAAAAGCGCTCCGGCAATAATTACCGGAGCGCCATGATATGATTTCCTATGAAATTAATCCAACTTCAGGCTCTTCTTGATAGCCTCGATCTTATCCATTGCAGCAGCTGTGCAGCGGTTGTAGCAACCAGCGCACTTGAATGAAGGATCCTTAACCTCAATATAGAACTTGATCTTAGGCTCTGTTCCTGATGGACGGACACTTACCTTGGTGTTGTCATCGCAGAACCACTGGAGTACATTGCTTGTAGCAGGCATATCGAGCTTCTCTACGCTGCCGTCAGCATGCTTAACCTCCAAAGACTGATAGTCCTTCCAGGTTACCACCTTGCTGCCACCCAACTCCTGTGGAGGGTTGGCACGAAAGTCTGTCATCATCTGCTTAATCTCGTCAGCACCGGTCTTACCTGGGCGAACTACATTTACTGTGAACTCCTTGCTGAAGCCATACTCTGCATAAATCTGCATCAGGAGGTCGTAGAGAGTCTTGCCCTGATCCTTAGCCCATGCTGCAATCTCGCAAATCAGACAGATAGATGCAGGAGCATCCTTATCGCGTACCTTATCGTATGGCAAGAAACCGAAGCTCTCCTCACCACCACCGATGTACTGCTGCTTGCCCTCAGAGATAGCAATCTCGCGTGCAATCCACTTGAAACCGGTGTAGCAATCGCGCAACTCTACGTTGTTCTTCTTGGCAATCTCAGCGATAACTTCTGTTGTTACGATGGTCTTTACGAGGAAGTCTGTTGGCTTCAACTTGCCCAACTTCTTCTTGTTCTCAATGATGTAGTAGCAGAACATCATGGCTGTCTGGTTACCGTTGATGATCATCCACTCGCCCTTGTCGTCGCGGCAAACGATAGCCAGACGGTCAGCATCTGGGTCGGTAGCTACCACGAGGTCAGCGTTCAACTTGGTACCGAGCTTCATACCGAGAGTCATAGCCTCTGCATTCTCTGGGTTTGGAGAAACGACTGTTGGGAAGTTGCCATCTACAACCATCTGCTCAGGAACTACATTGATGTTCTGGAAGCCCCAAGAACGCAGACAGAGAGGAACGATGACACGACCTGTACCATGCATAGCTGAATAAACGATGTTGAGGTCTTTCTGACGGTTGATAACATCCTGGTCAATCATAGCAGAATGAACGGCTGTCATGTAGTCGTAATCCATCTCACCACCGATAATCTTGATCTTATCCCAGTTAGCCTCAAACTTCACCTGGTCGATAGTAACCTTGTTTACCTCCTCGATAATACCTGTATCGTGTGGAGCCAGAACCTGAGCACCGTCGCTCCAGTAAGCCTTGTAACCGTTGTACTCCTTAGGGTTGTGAGAAGCTGTTACGTTGACACCGGCCTTTGCACCGAGCTCACGGATAGCGAAAGAAATCTCTGGTGTAGGACGGAGGCTCTCGAAGAGATAAGCCTTGATGCCATTGGCAGAGAAGATGGCAGCTACGGTCTCAGCGAAGAGACGGGAATTGTTACGGCAGTCGTGACCTACCACTACAGAAAGGTTCTCCTCACCTGGGAAAGCCTTGAGGATGTAGTTAGCAAAGCCCTGTGTAGCCATACCAACGATATACTTGTTCATGCGGTTGGTACCTGCGCCCATGATACCGCGCAAACCACCAGTACCGAACTCCAAGTTCTGATAGAATGCATCAACGAGAGCAGACTTGTCCTCTGCGTCGAGCATTGCCTTTACTTCCTTACGGGTTTCTTCGTCAAAAGCAGGTGTGAGCCACTGCTGTGCTCTTTCTTCACACTGCTTGATCAATTCTGCGTTATTAGCCATAGTTTGATTATATTATGTTATTAATTAATTCTTATCGAGAAGGATGTGCACGAAAACAATGCATAATTTCTCTATTTGCGTACAAAGTTATATAAAAATTTTGATAAACCAAGCAAGAATGAAGTTTTTTTTGTATTTTTGCACATTGAAATGGAATTGAAAATAGAATAAAGCTCATATTTAGCAATATTGTATTGGTAAGATAGCAAAGTTGAATGAACAAAATATAAAAACAATAGAATATGGAAGTATATTACACGGGCGTCATCATCGCCGTATCCACCTTTTTAATAATAGGTATCTTTCACCCTATCGTCATGAAGACGGAATATTATACGGGCACCCGCTATTGGTGGGTTTTCCTCGTTGCAGGCATCATCTGCATAGGAGCTGCCTTCCTGGTTGCCAACGTGCTCTTCTCTGCCATATTGGGCGTAGTAGGTGCTTCATGCCTTTGGAGCATCGGTGAACTCTTCGAACAGAGACAACGCTGCGAAAAAGGCTGGTTCCCGAAGAATCCGAAAAGAATAGGAACAGGATATTACAGGGACGAAGCGAAGTGAAGAACGAAGAAACAACGTTCGACGGACGAAGTGAAAGTCAATTCAAGTGTAAAGTGTATAGGAAGAAAACGCCAACGAAATGAAGACAGAACTCATTCTGGTCGGAAAGACCGTAAACAAGCATTTCATTGCGGGCATCAAGGATTATGCCGAGCGCATCACCCATTATATGCCTTTCAACATAACAACCATTCCTGAACTCAAGAACACCAAGAGTCTCAGCGAACAGCAGCAGAAGGAACGGGAAGGAGAACTGATTCTGAAACTCCTCCAGCCTTCGGATACGGTGGTGCTGATGGATGAACATGGACAGGAATTCCGAAGCATCGAGTTTGCCAAATGGATAGAGCGCAAGCAGGCCACGGCAAGAAGGCTCGTCTTTGTCATCGGCGGTCCTTACGGTTTCTCACCGTCTGTCTACGACCGCGCCAACGAGAAGATTTCCCTCTCCAAGATGACCTTCTCGCATCAGATGGTGCGCCTTATCTTTACCGAGGCGCTCTATCGCGCATGTACTATTATAAAAGGTGAACCTTACCACCACGAATAAAGGTAAAAAAGTTAAAAGGTAAAAAAATGGGGAAAGATAAATATATAGAAATAAAAGGGGCAAGAGCCAACAACCTCAAGAATATCGATGTGAAGATACCTCAGGGCAAGTTTGTTGCCATTACGGGTGTCTCCGGATCGGGAAAATCATCGTTGGCTTTTGATACCTTATATGCTGAGGGCCAGCGCCGTTATGTGGAGTCGCTCTCTTCATACGCACGCCAGTTTCTGGGACGTATGAGCAAACCGGAATGTGATTTCATCAAGGGATTGCCACCGGCCATCGCCATCGAACAGAAAGTGATTTCGCGCAATCCACGATCTACCGTGGGCACCAACACCGAAATCTACGAATACCTGCGACTGCTCTACGCACGCATCGGAAAAACCTATTCGCCTATCAGCGGACAGGAGGTGAAACGCCATACTACCGAAGATGTACTCGCCTGTACCCGACAGTATTCCCAGGGTACCAGGTTTGTCATCCTCGCCCCTATCCACGTCATCGAAGGGCGCAGTCTGGGCAAACAGCTGGAGATGTACAACCAGGAAGGTTACGCGCGTATATATATAAAAGGTGAATTCGTGCGCATAGAAGACTTCATGGAGCAGGCTGACAAGGAACTGCTGGAAGTAAGCGGCGACAAACTGAGAAAGAGAATGCAACAGAAGGATGAAGAAATCTTCCTGGTCATCGACCGTGCTTCGGTAAGCGATGAGAAGGATGATATCAGCCGACTGATGGATTCTGCCGAAACTGCCTTCTATGAGGGCGATGGAGCCTGCCGCCTCGTCTTCCTGCCAAGCAACATCTGCTACGACTTCTCTACCCGGTTCGAAGCAGACGGCATGCAGTTTGAAGAGCCTACCGACAATATGTTTGCCTTCAATTCTCCTCTCGGAGCCTGCCCTACCTGCGAAGGTTTCGGCAGCATAATAGGCATCGATGAGAAACTCGTCATCCCGAACACTTCGATGAGCGTATATGACGGATGTGTGGTTTGCTGGCGAGGCGAAAAGATGGGTATGTGGCTCAAGGAATTCATCCGCAGAGCTGCAGAATACGACTTCCCTATCTTCAAGCCTTACTTCGAACTGACTCAGCAGCAGAAGGACTGGCTGTGGCACGGTCTGCCTGGCGAGAAGAAACGTAAACAGCAGGAAAGGGTGAGCATCGATGAGTTCTTCAGAATGGTAAAGGAGAACCAGTACAAGATACAATACCGCGTGATGCTGAGCCGATTCCGTGGAAAGACGATTTGTCCTGACTGCCATGGTACCCGACTCAAGAAGGAAGCCAACTATGTGAAGATTGGTGGAAAGAGCATCACCGAACTGGTTGAGATGTCGATTGTGAACCTGAGCGAATGGTTCAAGAAACTGGAACTCTCTGAGCATGAGAAGGAAATCAGCAAGCGTCTGCTCACCGAAATCACCCACCGCCTGCAGTTCCTCCTGGATGTTGGTCTGGGTTATCTTACGCTCAACCGACTCTCCAACACCCTCTCCGGCGGTGAGAGTCAGCGCATCAACCTGACCACCAACCTGGGCTCATCGCTCGTGGGTAGCGTATATATCCTCGATGAACCTAGTATCGGACTCCATAGCCGCGATACCGCCCGACTGATTAAGGTGCTGAAAGAACTGCAGCAACTGGGCAATACGGTGGTTGTGGTAGAACACGACGAAGAGATTATGCGGGCAGCCGACTATCTCATCGATATCGGTCCCGATGCCGGCAGACTGGGCGGAAGAGTGGTCTACGCCGGTCCGTCATCAGAATATTCAACCACCGACAAGGCTGAACAGGAAAAGCTGCTGGCTGAATATCCGGAGAGTTATACCATCAAGTACCTGACCCACAACGAGGAGATAAAGGTGCCAACGAGCCACCGTGCCTGGAACCAGTATATCGAAATCAAGGGAGCCCGGATGAACAATCTGCGCGGCATCGACGTTAAGATACCGCTCAACGTATTCACCTGTGTAACCGGTGTATCAGGCTCAGGCAAGAGTTCGCTCATCAAGGGAATCCTCTATCCTGCCATGCGTCGCCGTCTGGACCTCGTAGCAGATGCACCAGGCGAATATGCATCGATGGAAGGCGACTGGAAGAGCATCCATCATGTAGAGTTTGTTGACCAGAACCCTATCGGAAAGAGTACCCGCAGCAACCCTGCCACTTATCTGAAGGCATACGATGCGATACGTACCCTCTTTGCCAACCAGCCACTGGCTAAGCAGATGGGATTCACGCCGCAGTACTTCTCTTTCAATACCGAAGGCGGAAGATGCGAGGAATGTAAGGGTGCAGGATATGTTACCATCGAGATGCAGTTTATGGCAGACCTCACGCTGACCTGCGAGGCTTGTAAGGGCAAGCGTTTCAAGCACGATATTCTGGAGGTTCGCTATGGCGGAAAAGACGTCAATGATGTGCTGAACATGACGGTAAACGAGGCCATCGAGTTCTTCAGCGATGAAAAGTTGCAGCGCAACGAGGGCGACTTCGACAACTGCCGCATCATCGTAAACCGCCTGAAGCCGCTTCAGGATGTGGGTCTGGGTTATATCAAACTCGGTCAGAATTCAAGTTCGCTTTCGGGTGGTGAGAATCAGCGTGTAAAGCTCGCCTTCTTCATAGGTAAGGAAGAACAGGAGCCTACGCTTTTCATCTTCGACGAGCCTACCACGGGTCTTCACTTCCACGACATCAAGCGCCTGCTCCATGCCTTCAATGCCCTGATAGAAAGGGGCCATTCGCTGGTAGTGATTGAGCACAATCTGGATGTCATCAAGTGTGCCGACTATATCATCGACCTCGGTCCCGAAGGCGGCGATAAGGGCGGTAATCTCGTTGTAGCCGGAACCCCAGAAGAAGTAGCAGCCTGCAAGGCAAGCCTTACCGGAAAGTTCTTGCGTTAAATTGAAGTTTCAGGGCGTATTGGGTAATTCCACCCACACAGGGTGAAAATACGATATCAGTGGAATCCGACAACCGCCGGATTCCACTTTTTAATTTAAAAAACCAATTCAAAAGAATTATCTGTTATAAAAGTAACCATCATCGAAGGCTGCTTCGATAAGGCGTTGCTTCACTCGGGCGTATTCTTCCGAGTCTTCGATAAAGTACCGAAGAGCAGAAACAATCCTCACATAAACACTGAGCCGATAATCGCCCTTACCCTTTTAGATTGCGAAAACATTTTCCTTATGCATCTCAGCATAAAACATCAAATCAGAACCAGATACATGATGGTTCTTCATCACTTCACTCAGAACAACACCGAAACGGCTGTTGTCTGCATTAAATTTTTCAATTTTCATATTAAAAAATTTTAAATTATTGAATATATTTATTTACAAGTTCCCACTACGGGAACTCTCTTTTATTTTCTTTTTATTATCTTTGCACCATGTATTACAGATACAACAATCTGCATACCTATAAAAGAACGAATAACCGATACATATATTGTATAAACAATATAAAATTTTTAGGAGAATATGAACATCAGCACATTCATTAACATGGCCAGCAAGATTCCTTCATCTGGTCAGTTGGAAGGCCTGGTAACCTTCATGAAGGAAGATGAGAAACTCAGGTTTTTCACAGAGTCTTACCGGAAAACGGGGAATAAGTCGTACAAACACGATGCACCCCTCTTCGCCGTAGCCTGCATCTTCGAAGGCGGAAAAGGCAAGGACAACATCCGGAGCCTCACACATCTGTCACTGGTCGACTTCGACCACATCACAGAAAAACCGGATGACGGCACCCTGCACTCGCTCAAAGAGAGAATCTGCCACGATGTCCACACCCTGCTCTGCTACGTTACCATGAGCGGCAACGGACTGCGCGTCATCTACCGCTACGAAGGCGATGATTATCCCGCCGCCTTCGCCATGGGAAACGACTACTATGCGCATCTCATCGGCAAGGAAAGCGATCCGCTCTGCAAGAACATCACAAGGCTCAGCGGACTCGCCTACGACCCCGAAGTCTATTTCAATCCTGAAGCCACAGCCTTCAGCGCCGAGGAAATCAGCCATTTCCATTCCGCTACGCTCAAGACCGCCCAGAAGAAAAAGAAACAGGAACGCATCGCCGACTACTACGAGCAGATCGTCAAACCCAAGCTGGAAAACGAAAAAATCAGGTACGAACCCGGCAACCACAACCAGTATGTGATGCGGGTGGGCTACATGATGGCTAAGAAACGGTACGACAGGAAAGAAGCCACCCAGTGGGCTATCAGGCAGTTTCCCGAATACGACGACGTAGAACAGGTGTTCAAATCGTGTTACGACAACACCACTCACCCACAGAAGATGAAGGCTGAAACCGGAAAGATTCCCTATGCCACCGTAGATGAAATCAAAGACTACCTCGACGGGCATATTAAACTCCGCTTCAACCTCATCACCCTGCGCTACGAGTATCTGAAGGGGAAATGGCGAATCCTCCAGGACCGCAATCTGAATACGCTATGGAGCAACATGTCGCTAACCGCAAGGGTGAGCAAGAGCGACATGATCAATGTCATCGAGAGCGACTATAGCCCGCCCTACAATCCCTTCACCGATTATCTGGAGAATCTCCCACCCTGGCAGGAAGGCGACAAGGACTATATAGCCGAACTCGCTGCCACGGTAAAGATGAAGGGAGAGCCCGTGATGCCCTTCTGTGAAGCCCTCAGGAAATGGCTCGTGGCGATGATAGCAGGATGGATAGACGAAGGTGCCGTCAACAATGTCATCCTGGTGTTCATCGGCAGACAGGGCGCCTACAAAACCACCTGGTTCAACTATCTCCTGCCGCCGGAACTGAAGCAATACTTCTATACGAAGGCGAATGCCAGGCGCATGACGAAGGATGATATCATCGCCCTTTCGCAGTATGCACTCATCTGTTATGAAGAGCTCGACACGATGAGTCCATCGGAACTGAACCAGCTGAAGGCTGTGGTAACGATGCAGTATACCAACGAAAGGGCGGCATACGGCCATTATGCGGAGCAGCGCAAGCATATCAACACCTTCTGCGGCACGGGCAACAATCCCGAGTTTTTGAGCGACCCTACCGGTAACCGTCGCTGGCTGCCCTACGAGATAGAGAGCATCCTCTCGCCCCGTGAGCATCCGTTCAATTACGAAGGCATCTACGCCCAGGCTTACGCCCTCTACAAGAGTGATTTCCGCTATTGGTTCACCGATGAGGAGATAGAACAGCAGAACCGGCACAACCGCGCTTTTGAGGCGCCTAGACTAGAACAGGAACTTGTGGATCTCTACTTCCGAAAGCCAACGGAGGCGGAGACAGGGGAGTTCGTGTCCATAGCCAGAGCGATGCAGATCATCAGTTGCAACATCTCTCAGAAGCTGAACAGTTCGAAACTGGGCAAGGCTTTCAATGATCTCGGATTCGAAAAGATGCGCACCAAGCACAGCCGTGGTTACAGGGCAATCGTCCGTACAGCCGAGGAAATCAAGGCTTACCAGGTATCCGTCTGCATCAACCCGCCGCAATGCGATGATGATGCCCCCTTCTAGCCGTTCCCAAGCCATCAGTTCATCCGGTTCAGGGTGACAGGGTGACAGGGTGACACGGTGACACGAGTTTTTCAACTTTTCGCCTCGCACGCGGGCAGGCAGGAACTTTCGGCCTGATTTTTCCTGCCTGCCCGCGCGAGAGTAAATCTTCAGAATTCCCTGTCACCCCTGTCACCCTGTCACCCAGAAGCCGGTTACTTCCGAAACGGAAACCAAAGACTTACGGTGCAAAAGTCAGAGACTTATGGTTCAAAAGCCAGAGACTTACGATGCAAAAGTCAGAGACTTACGATGAAAAAGTCAGAGATTTACGATGAAAAAGTCAGTAGCTTATGAACCGCAACTCAATCATAAACCCCTTAAAAAATCAAACAAAACTATGGATTTAAGAAGTTATACCAAGCAAGAGCTAGCTCTCCTGTATTTTCCCGATGCTACTCCAGCGGTAGCCAGTGCTCACCTGATGCGATGGATCCAGCGCATCCCCGACCTTCTCCAGAAGCTCGCCGCCACCGGTTACGGCAAGAACTGCAAGGAGTTCACCCCGATGCAAGTCTCCTACATCCTCTACTTCCTCGGTGAACCCTAATCCTGTTCCAACTAATCTGAAAATGAACCAACAAAAGGTACTTCTACCTGAAGACATCATGCAATAGGGAAAAGGGGCTATACACCCTTTTGTCGAGGTGTATAGACCCTTGGAACAGCCGCAAAGTATAGGTTGATAAATGTTTTTCAGATGATCAATTAATTTTCTTCCTCTTTGGTCAGGAAGAAACTAAATCTTTACTTTTTTACCTTTTTACTTTTTTACCTTTAAAAATCCCAGAAAAAGCTTGCAGGTTTGGAAATAATATCGTAACTTTGCGGTATTGTTTTTAAACAGAATGGTTATGAAGTACTTAGATCCCAAGGCAGACCTCACGTTCAAGAAGATATTCGGTAATCATCCTAAAAGACTGATCAGTCTCCTGAACGCCCTCCTGCCACTCAGCGACGAGGAGCAGATACGCGAAATCAAGTATCTGCCAACAGACCTTGTGCCCCAGCTCGAAGGGGGCAAGAATACCATAGTGGATGTACTCTGCACAGATGTCAGAGGCAGGAAGTTCTGCGTGGAAATGCAGATGGAATGGTCTGACGCATTCCAGCAGCGAGTACTGTTCAATGCATCCAAGCTCTATGTGAGTCAGGCAAAAAAGGGAGGCAAATACAGCGAACTGCAACCAGTGTATTCTCTCAACCTGATAAATGATATCTTTGCGCATGATACTCCGGATTTCATCCACAACTACCGCATCGTGCACGATAAGGACAGCAATAAGGTCATCGAGGGCTTGCATTTCACCTTCATTGAACTCCCTAAGTTCACTCCACATTCCATCGCCGACAAGCGCATGATGGTCTTGTGGCTCCGTTTCCTGACAGAAATCAATTCCAACACGAAGGAGATTCCTTCCGACCTGCTCAATGATCCGGAGATTGGAAAAGCCGTAGAAGATCTTGAAGTTTCCGGCTTTACAGATGCCGAGCTCAGAGCCTACGACAAGTTTTGGGATTCGGTAAGTGTTGAAAGAACCCTCCTGGATGACAGGTACCAGAAAGGAATGGAAGAAGGTATGGAAAAAGGCAGAGCTGAAGGCATAGAAGAAGGCATGTCCCAGCGAAGCCTTGAAATTGCCAGGAAGATGCTGGCAAAGGCTATGGATGAAGCGTCTATCATGGATATGACGGGGCTGACGGCAGAGGATATAAAGCTGCTGAAAGCGGAGATGTAGATTACGAATATCACCATATAATTAAGGGTCTATACACCCTTTTGTCGAGGTGTATAGACCCTTGTCAACCAAGTTAATTGCAGATTTACTATATTATTCGGGCTTTGTATCAAAGAAACCGATAAACTCATCAAAATCTCGAAGAATGTCATTCAACTTAGGATTACTCTTTTGAACTATAATGGCTATGTAATTGTCAACTTCTTCATCCCTAAGAATAGAAACCTTGACACAAAAACGATCTCGTTTATCGAATTCATTAAACCATCTGGTAAAAAGGCGAGCTCGCATAGCCTGTCTGCTATCACCCGTTTCACATTGATATAGAAGTATATCGGGATTCGTAAGAAAGAATTCCTCTATAATACATTGTATAGTTGCTTTAACTTTAGAATCGTTAGGAGAATTCTTCTTGTTTTCATTGAGAATGCCGAATTCATACGCTTTTTCATCCTCCCAAATATTATTGTTTTCTACAAATTCTATTCGATACTGAACACCATAATCTGTTAAGAACTTATATGATCCATTATCTATCCAGACCTTATAAGGAGAATGAAAATTGAGGCGAGTTAAGTTAAAGGCATGCATAACAGTCTGCAGCCTCCTCTCGTGCTTTAGCAAAGTCTATTTGAGCCTTTGCTTCCATTTCTTTTTTACGTCTAACCATATCTCGTAATACAGCAATTGCTTCTTCACGAGTTTTAATTTTTAAAGCCATACTTATTCATTTTAAAGTTCTACTTCTTGTTGGTTGCAAAGATAAGCTTTTATTTTGAAAATGCAAAGAAAACGGGAGAAAAGTTTCGGGAAAATTTGGATTCCCGTATTTTAAAAGATAAAAGATAGCCATTCCATGCCACAAATGAAGGGTCTATACGCCACCTTTTCATCGTGACATATAGACCCTTGTCAACCAAGTTAATTGCAGATTTACTACTATTATTCGGGCTTTGTATCAAAGAAACCGATAAACCAGACTCTAGTGTCTCCCATATGGATTGGGAATTCTTTACTATTTCATTTTCTACTCAGGGTTTCTACAATTCCTTTACGGTAAATTTCGCCTTGCTATTGTATACGGTGGCATCATTATTGGATAAACCAAGGCGTTCCATGATCTCTGCGGTGGTTCGAGGAACTGAACAGAAATTGACTATATCCCTTTGCTTATTAGACAATGACACTTTTGGAGTGTCAGAGTGTCTAAGTCGAGTGTCAGAGTCATTCTCAGAAGTGTCATGGTCGGTGCCAGAGTGTCTAAGTCGAGTGTCATGGTCGGTGTCAGAGTGTCTAAGTCCAGTGTTATGGTCTTCGACTTGGTTACTTTTTTCCTCGACTTCGTTACTTTTTTGTTCGACTTAGTTACCGACTTGGTTACTTTCCCCCTAGACTTGGTTATCTTCTCCTCTCCAAACCGTGATGACAAATTCCTGTGCCTTGTCATTATTCGTAAACGTGACATTGATATCTTCGTCAAGTTACAGGCAAGTTAAACTTATGCCCATATCGGAATGTATCTCACAGAACTTTCGCATGTGGTTCAAGTACGGGCTGAAGGCCCAAAAGAGGGTGTGGAGCTTACTTGCAAAAGTTCAGTGGGCTTATAAACTCCAGAAAAAAAGAATCTATGAAAAAGTATGATAAAACATGAGCAAGTATGAGCAACTGTGAGTTGACCCCTCACCGATTTCGTATCTTTGCATTGTGGTTCAGAGATAATATCTCATACCACCAAGAGGCAATGCGCAGCGCCCCCTATACACAAACACAATTTATTAACCTTAAAAATGAAGACACTATGATTCTGTACACATTGAAGAAGTATGTCAACGAGAAGTTGAGCGCCGCTAACGGCAAGTTTTTCGCCTACCCTGTAATCACCCAGACCTATGGTCTTGATGAACTCGCAGAGCACATGGAAAGTCACAACACACCGTTCTCAAAGGGAGCCATCAAGGGTATGCTCACCGACATGGTGAGCTGCGTAAGAGAACTGGTTCTGCAGGGTATCGCCGTGAAGATTCCCGACCTCGCCATTTTCAGCATCGGCATCAAGAACAAGGAAGGTGCTGCCTCCGAGAAGGAGTTCAGCATCACCAAGAACATTGCCGGACTGAAGCTCCGTGCCCGTGGCACCGGTGAGTTCAAGGCAAACAGTCTGAACCTCGATGCATCCCTGAAGAAGGCTACAGCCGTAACAGGAGATGTTACTCCACCAGACGGCGGTAAGGATAACACAGGCGATACTACCCAGGGTGGCGGCACAAACCAGGGCGGCGACTCAACACAGACTGGCGGATCAGGCAACACCGAGAGCAGCGGCTCCGATGGTGGCGACGGCCTGGAGTAACCCCCTCGCCAGTAGATGAAGAAAGAAGGTTTTAGACAGGATGCAGTCCGGGATTCGGCTATAGCACCCCCGGCTATTCATCAATATAGCAAGCATCATTGAAACACGCGCTATCAAGCCCATCTGCTCATCCTGTCAGCCTTCCTCCTCCAGTATCGCCCGGATATAGAAATCCGAGCCCCCCAATCCATTTATTAACCTTAAATCAAATGAAAATGAAAAGAGAAACACTCAAGAAAATTCTGAATTTCGTCATTACCGTTCTCACCGCCGTAGCCTCTGCCTTTTGTGTGCAGAGCTGCCAGTAGTATCAACCCTTTAAAGATTCAGCACTATGAAAAACACAAGAAAAATATCACTTATTGTCATTCACTGTTCAGCCACACGCGTCACCCAGGACTTCACCTTCGAAAAGCTCGAAACCTGTCATTTAGCCCGTGGTTTCCGCAGCATCGGTTATCACTATTACATCACGAAAGACGGCGTCATCTATCCCGGCCGTCCCGAGTCAGAAATCGGCGCCCACGCCCGCCATTTCAATGCACACAGTATCGGCATCTGTTACGAAGGCGGTCTCGACGCCGACGGCAATCCGGCAGATACCCGTACGAAGGCTCAGAAGCAGTCGCTCCAGAATCTCCTGACGAGTCTGTGCGTAGACTATCCCGAAGCCGAGATCCTAGGTCATCGTGATCTCCCTAACGTCCACAAGTCCTGTCCCTGCTTCAGTGTTCAGGCTTGGCTGAATGAAATCAATTTCCACATTTAGCCCTCTATTCAATTGATATTGTTCATACTATATTATTTTTTCTACTCTCTCCCCCAATCTTAAGTGATTAAGGTTGGGGGATTTTTTTGTCTCCTTTATTTCAGAAAGCGTTAGAAAGGGCAAAAGCTTTGTTTATTGCCCGGTATTTTAAAGCTTTTGCCCTTTCAGGGCGACAGGGTTGCGTCCGTAATTACCCAGGGTGATGCCCTGGGCTAAGAGTTTCTGCCCCTTCAGGGCGTGTGGGACAAAACTTGCGAAAGTTCGGTTAAATAATGTAAAAAAGTAACGTAATACTAAACTTTATATGTACTTTTGCATCCAATTAAATAAAAATAAGAAACAAATTAAAGAGAAAATATAAAAAAGAAGAAAGGATATGAAGATGAAAAGAATCATATTGACACTCACTATGCTGGTGGCTCTTGTAGCTACTGCATCTGCTCAGGCAGAAATTAAGTTCGACAAACTGATACACAACTTCGGTTCGTTCGAAGAGTCAAACCCGGTACAGAAGGCTACCTTTACCTTCACCAATGTGGGCAACAAGCCTTTGATTATCAACCAGGCTATTGCCAGCTGCGGCTGTACCATACCTTCTTACACCAAGAAGCCTATCGCTCCAGGCGAGAAGGGACAGATTAGTGTTACCTATAACGGCAAGGGCATGTTCCCTGGTCATTTCAAGAAGAGCATCACCGTCCGTTCTAACGGCAATGTAGAAATGTCACGTCTCTATATAGAAGGTGTTATGACAGAAAAGAAATAATCTAGCTCAATACATATTTAAAAGTAAGCATGATTTTCTATTTCTCCGGAACTGGAAATACCAAGTGGGCAGCAGCCAGACTGGCAGCGGCTACACACGAAGACTTGATTCCTATCGCCCCTTATATGCGGGCGGATGATTCAAGCCACAATATAGCCGAGCCGTTTATTCTGAAAGAGAATGAACGGCTCGGATTCGTTTTCCCCGTACATGGCTGGAGAGTTCCACGCCTTGTAAGGGAGTTTATTAGGAAGATGAAGATACGGAGAGAAACTCCTGATGCTACTGCTGAAGACAAGGAGACGTTCAGGAAGCATCCTTTCGCCTATTGCGTCTGTACTGCAGGCGACAGCATCGGACTCACCATCGAAAACCTCAACGATACGATTGCGCAGAATGCATCACTTCAGGCATTGGGCATCACGGAGGTTTCTGCTTCCTACTCACTCATCATGCCGGAATCTTATGTAGGACTTCCTTTCATGGATGTTGATCCGAAGGAGCGCGAAGTTCGTAAGAAATCGAAATCGGCACAGGAACTGGCGGTTATCTGCGAAGAGATATTCGACAGGAAAGAGGGCGTGAACCGTCTGGTAAAAGGTCCTATCCCCTGGTTCTTCACCAAGGTTGTGGGCGGATTCTTTGAGAAGGTGCTCATCACCGACAAGCGGTTTCATGTGGAGAAAGACAAGTGCGTGAAGTGTGGCATCTGTGCCACCGTCTGTCCTGTAGGCGATATCAAGGGCGGTCATGGAGAATATCCGGAATGGCTGCATCACAAGGATTGCCTCACCTGCTTTACCTGCTATCACCATTGTCCGCATCACGCCATCGAGTTTGGTCACCAGACTCAGAAGAAAGGACAATACTTTTATAAATAATCCCCCATCTACCCTAACTGTTTATGAAGAAGACAATCATCTCTCTGGCGCTCGCCTTCCTGGGCATCGCCAATCTCTATGCCGTAAAGGCTAAACCGGGCATCGCCAAGATTATGCTGGCTGATGGAACCGTAGCATGTGCTACCCTGCATGGCGACGAAACCTTCCACTACTACATGCTGCTGGACGGTACGCCCCTGCGGGAAACCCAAGACGGAAAATACGAAAAGATAACTGCTGAAGAGTTGAACACCCGAAAGACCCGTGCTTTCTCTTCAGAGAATCTTACAAGAGCTTCAGAAATAGGAACCGTGAGACCTAGCTATTTCCCTCATAAGGGAAGTCCGAAGGCATTGGTACTCCTGGTGCAGTTTCAGGATGTGAAGTTCAAGAGTAAGGATCCGGTTGCTACATTCAACCATTACCTCAACGGAAAGAAGGGAGAAGCTATGCCTGAGGCTGATAAAGAAGTGTTTATCACCGACGAGACTTACTGCCAGAACTACGGTAGCGTACAGCAGTATTTCGCTGACATGAGCGATAACCAGTTTATACCACAGTTTGACGTAGTGGGTCCTGTTACGGTAAGCAAGAATTCTGCTTATTATGGCATGAACGGAGTTGACGACGGAAGTGACACCAACTATCCTCAGATGATTAAGGAAGCCTGCCAGCAGGTAGACGACAAGGTTAACTTTGCCGATTACGACAGCGATGGCGATGGATATGTAGACCTCGTATATGTAATCTATGCCGGCTATTCTGAAAGTATCGTAGGTAATTCAGGCGATTGTCTCTGGCCGAAATCGGGTACCGTAGGAGGACTGGGAACCTATGATGGGAAAATAGTATCCCGATTCGGCATCAACAACGAGCTGAACAATAAGCCTGCAGATACCCAAGACGGCAAATACTACATCAATGGTATCGGTCTCTTCTGCCATGAATTTTCGCATACCCTCGGTTTGCCAGACATCTATCCGACCAACAGCCTCACAAACCACAACCAGAGTCCTGAATATTGGGACGTCATGGATATGGGCAGTTATCAGGCTAACGGCTACCAGCCTATCCCTTATTCACCATGGGAGAAGAGCATCGTAGGATGGAAACAGCCTACCCTCCTTTCTGATACCGAGGCTCAGCAGATAAAGCTGGAACCATACGACAAGGCATCGGATGCATACAAGATTATAGCCAACAGCCAGGGCGAATACCTGCTGCTGCAAAACATCAGAAACGAGGGATGGTACAAGGAGGCTTTTGGTTACGGATTGCTGGTATGGCGCATCGACTACGATGACAAGACTTCGGTTAATCTGGGGGATAATCCCAACAATACGCTAGGTAAGCCAAGGGTCATGATTGTTCCTGCAGACGGAATGGTATACAACAGCTATAACACGGGCGTCAGCAGCGATGATATTATAACGAGTCTTCAGAACGATCCGTTCCCAACCTACAAGGCGGGCTCTGCTACAGAGTATGAGGTGAACTGTCTGACCAGTATCACCCTGAACAACAGTGTTGATACGAGTCATCCGCTCTACAACATCACAAAGGATGAAGCAACCGGTCTGGTAACCTTCGATTATCTCAAGAACTTCTCTCCTACCGGAATCTCTTCGGTCATCATCGGTAAAGACGGACCGACAGCCTATTTTGACCTGGAAGGCAGAAAGGTTTCCGTTCCACAAAAGGGCAAGATTTACATCACCAGCAAGGGACAGAAGATAGTATACTAACTATATAAACAATGAGGGTGTGTCATGTTTTATGACACACCCTCTTATTATTTTAATATATTCTAGGACCGAAGATGGTGGTACCTACACGAACCATCGTGCTGCCGTGCTTGACGGCAATATGATAATCGTGACTCATACCCCAGCTACGCTCGCAGAAAGCATCATCATCAGCAAAGTATCTGGCCTTTATCTCATCAAAGAACCGGGCAGCCTCATCAAACTCCTGAGCAATCTGCTGCTCATCGTCTGTATTAGATGCCATCATCATGATGCCACAAATCTGCACATGCTTCATCTCCCGCCATTCGCCTGCCTCCAGGAGTTCGCGGCAAGCATCAAGAGAAAGACCCGATTTGGTATCTTCCTCAGCCAGATGAAGTTCCAGAAGAACCTTCACCACACGATCGTGCTTGGCAGCCTGCTTCTCAATCTCCTTGAGAAGTTTCAGACTGTCTACCGATTCAATCATCGAGATATAAGGTGCGATATACTTCACCTTATTAGTCTGCAGATGACCGATGAAATGCCACTCGATGTCCTCAGGCAGCGAAGCCACCTTCTTGGCGAGTTCCTGCTCATGACTCTCGCCGAAGATACGCTGTCCTTCAGCATAAGCCTCCTCGATATACTCGTTGGGATGGAACTTGCTGATAGCAACGAGACGGACACCGGCAGGCAAGCTGCCCAGCACCTCATGGAGATTTCCTTTTACATCATAGTCCATATTTTAAATGTTGAATGTTGAGTGTTGAATTATTTCTCCTCGTATTCAGGCACATCATTCTTCTCCTCTTTCTTCTCGTTAGGAGCATGATGCTCGAATACATCCATCAGTTTGGTTTCGTTCAAACCAACCACATCATAATCTATCATGGTCTTGCCCATCACCTCATCAATATAACGGAGGGCACGGGCGAGAGACTTAGCCTGAACAAGATAGGTAACATTGCTGCGCTTCTCCTTCTCACTCTTCTCATCAATTGTGATGAACTGGAGTTTAGCCTTATACCACTTATCATCATCATCCACATCGCTGAAGAAGATTTCGCCGTAGCCAGCCTTACCGATACCGCTCACCTTCAACTCGCCGCTTACATAAACCGACATCTCATCGATGATGGCGCTCTCAGCCTCGGTAAAGCTCAAAGCATCTACTACGTATGCTTCAGAAACAACCTTCTCTGAGCCATCCTCCATTGTCTTCTGATATTTCACTTTGGTCTCAAACCATGTACTTGTTCTACTTCTCATATTTTTCTTCTTACTTATTTTAATTAATTAGTATAATCTTATAACAATTCTTGAAATTAAGTGCAAAGTTATAAAAAAGAAAGCAAAGAGCGACATATTTAAAGAGTTTTTAATCAAAAAATAAAATTTAACCGAAAGTTATTCTCAATTCTCATCTAATTTTCTTATCTTTGCAGCCGAATAGCGTAAATTGAAAAGACCAGAAGGTCATAGAATTCAATTTTCGACACGGATAATTAATAGAAAGAAACAATATTTTAAGATGCCAGAAATATCTGTACGCGGTCTTGAAATGCCAGAGTCACCTATCAGAAAGTTGGCTCCTCTGGCTGCCGCAGCAAAAAAACGTGGAGTAAAGGTATATCACCTCAACATCGGTCAGCCTGACCTTCCAACTCCTCAATGTGGCCTAGATGCCTTGAAGCATATAGACCGCACGGTCTTGGAGTATTCTCCAAGTCAGGGCTATCTCAGCTATCGCGAGAAGCTTGTAGATTACTATAAGAAATTCAACATCAACGTAACTGCCGATGATATCATCATAACATCGGGAGGTTCTGAGGCTGTACTTTTCTCTTTCATGAGCTGCCTCAACCCTGGCGACGAGATTATCGTACCAGAACCTGCTTACGCTAACTATATGGCGTTTGCCATCTCGGCGGGTGCCAAGATCCGTACCATCGCCACAACGATAGAAGAAGGTTTCTCCCTGCCTAAGGTGGAGAAGTTTGAGGAGCTGATCAATGAGCGCACCCGTGCCATTCTGATCTGCAACCCTAACAACCCTACGGGTTATCTCTATACCCGTAGAGAGATGAATCAGATTCGTGACCTGGTGAAGAAGTACGACCTCTATCTCTTCTCTGATGAGGTTTACCGTGAGTATATCTATACCGGCAGTCCTTATATCAGTGCGATGCACCTGGAAGGCATCGAGCAGAACACGGTTCTCATCGATTCTGTTTCGAAGCGTTACAGTGAGTGCGGTATCCGTGTGGGTGCCCTCATCACCAAGAATGCAGAAATCCGCAAGGCGGTGATGAAGTTCTGCCAGGCCCGTCTCTCTCCTCCACTGATCGGTCAGATTGTAGCCGAAGCTTCTCTGGATGCTCCTGAAGAGTACTACCGCGATGTATACGATGAGTATGTAGAGCGCCGTAAGTGCCTGATAGACGGCTTGAACCGTATTCCGGGCGTATACTCTCCTATACCTATGGGAGCCTTCTATACCGTAGCCAAACTGCCTATCGATGATTCTGAAAAGTTCTGCCGCTGGTGTCTGGAGGAATTCAACTACGAGGGCGAAACCATCATGATGGCTCCAGCCTCCGGTTTCTATACGACTCCTGGAGCCGGTCACAATCAGGTTCGTGTAGCTTACGTCTTGAAGAAACACGATCTGGAGCGTGCTCTGATAGTTCTGGGTAAGGCACTTGAGGCTTATCCGGGAAGAGTGGAAGACGAAGGACTATAACAATGTTGAATGTTGAGTGTTGAATGTTGAATGTTGAGTTGCCTAACGGACACAAAGATTAAATTAACATTCAACACTCAACATTCAACATTCAACAATCAACATTCAACACTCAACACTCAACATTACAAAAGATGAATTTTCCTCTATTTATAGCAAAGAGATTATATAGCGATCAGGGCGATAAACGTAAAGTTTCTCGCCCTGCTATTCATATAGCCACTGCAGGTGTTGCTATCGGACTCGCCATTATGATTATGTCGGTATGCGTAGTGCTCGGATTCAAGCATACCATACGCGACAAGGTAATAGGATTCGGTAGCCATATACAGGTGGCAGACTTCATGACGCTGCAGCAGCAAAACCAGTATCCGGTGGTCATGAACGACTCGATGGTCAACGTACTGAAAAAGATACCTGGCGTAAAACATGTGCAGAAATTTGCCATGAAAGAGGGAATCCTGAAGACGGACAGCGATTTCCTGGGCGTCATGTTCAAAGGTGTAGGACCAGATTTCGATTCTACCTTCATCCATCAGAACATGATTGAAGGCAGCATCCCTAAGTTTGATGACAAAGCGAGTCATAACCAGATTCTCATCTCACAGCTGATGGCTGATAAGCTGAAGTTGAAGACGGGAGAACGCATCTTTGCCTACTTCTTTGATGACAACGCAGTGCGTATGCGCCGCTTCACCATCAAGGGTATCTATCAGACCAACCTGAAGAAGTATGATGAGGTAATGGTATACACCGACCTCTATACTGCCGTGAAGCTGAACGGATGGGAAGAAGACCAGGCGAGCGGTGCAGAACTGACCGTAAACGACTTCAACAAGCTCAACGAGACAGAAGATTATATTATTAATAAGGTGAACCGCACGGTAGATCACTATGGAGAAACCTACAGCAGTTCTACCATCAAGGACCTGAATCCAAACATCTTCCAATGGCTGAGCCTGATGGATCTGAATGTCTGGATTATTCTCGGTCTGATGCTGATAGTAGCCGGCGTCACCATGATCAGCGGTCTGCTCATCATCATTCTGGAACGCACCTCCATGATAGGCGTAATGAAGGCATTGGGTGCCCGCAACAAGACCATCCGCCACACCTTCCTGTGGTTTGCCGTCTTCATCATCGGCAAGGGTATGCTTCTGGGCAACATCATCGCCCTCGGCATTCTTACCCTCCAGTACTTTACAGGCATCATCAAACTCGATGCACAGACCTATTATGTAAGTACCGTTCCGGTAGAATTCAACTGGCTTGCCATCATAGCCCTGAACATTGCTACACTGCTGATAAGCATCTTCATGCTCGTAGCACCAAGCTACCTGATTTCTCATATCCATCCAGCCAAATCAATGAGATATGAGTAAAATACAGTCTATAACACCACAATATGTAGACTAAAAAGGAAAAAAACTAATTATTTTATATAGTTTTTGAAAATAGTGCACATTTTATTTTGCAGTGTGCACTATTTTCATTATCTTTGCACAAAATTTTGTAAATTGTGCAATGAATTCAATACCAAGTTTTAACTCGTATATTGAGAACAGCATTATCAAGAATTGGAATCTGGATGCGCTCACCGATTACAAGGGCACAACCCTCCAATATCACGATATTGCCAGAAAGATTGAGAAGCTACACATCCTGTTCGAAAACAGCGATGTAAAGAAGGGCGACAAGATTGCCGTCTGCGGAAGAAATAGTAGCCAGTGGGCAGTAGCCTTCCTGGCCATTATTACTTACGGAGCCATTGTCGTACCTATACAGAACGAATTTAAGCCTGAGCAGATTCACAACATCGTGAACCACAGCGAAAGCAAACTTCTGTTCGTTGGTGACGTGGTAGCTACAGAGATAACACCAGAGGAGATGCCTTCGCTGGAAGGAATCATCTATCTTCCGGACAATTCGCTTGTCATCTCGCGCTCTGAGAAACTGACTTATGCGCGCGAGAACCTCAATGCAATGTTCGGACACAGATATCCTAAGTATTTCAGACCAGAACACGTGAAGTATCACGTAGACGATCCTGAAGAACTGGCGATGATCAACTATACCAGTGGAACTACCGGTTTCTCAAAAGGTGTGATGCTCCCATACAGAGCACTTTGGGGTAATCTTGACTACCTCATTGATTCAGTGAAACCAAATATAGGTAAGAACAGCAACATCCTTTCTACCCTTCCGATGGCTCACATGTATGGACTCATGACAGAATTTCTCTTCAATATAGTATTGGGTAACCATATCTTCTTCCTTACCCGTCTGCCGAGCCCAATGCTCATCTCAGAGGCGTTGTCAGAAATCAAGCCAGACATCCTCTATGCGGTGCCGCTTGTAGTAGACAAGATTGTAAGAAAGGAAGTATTCCCACATATCCAAACCAACCGTGCACGACTGCTGATGAACATGCCTGTCATCAATAAGCGCATCAAGGAGAAGGTTCGCGAGTTTGTATTGAGAAAGTTTGGCGAACGTCCTTACGAGGTTGTTGTGGGTGGTGCTCCGCTCAACAAGGAGATAGAGAACTTCTTCATCAGCGTAGGTTTCCCTATCGCAATGGGATATGGTACCACTGAGACTGCTCCACTTATCACCTTTGCCCATCAGGACAACTATGTGGCAGGAAGCTGTGGTGTTGCCGTGAAGCACATGGAGGTAAAGGTTTTGAGCGATGACCCGGAGAACGTAGCCGGTGAACTGGTTTGCCGCGGCATCAATGTGATGAAGGGCTATTACAAGAACCAGGAGGCAACAGATGCCGTAATAGATAAAGACGGATGGTTCCATACAGGCGACCTGGCAACGATGGACGCCGACGGACATATCTTCATAAGAGGCAGAAGCAAGAACATGCTGCTGGGACCTAACGGACAGAACATCTATCCGGAAGAGATTGAGGACAAGCTCAACTCCATGGCTATGGTCAACGAGAGCATCGTAATACAGAGCGATGACAAGCTGGTAGCTCTAGTTCATCCGGATATGGAAGAAGTTAACAACCTCGGCTTTACAGACGAAGACCTGGAGAACATCATGGAGCAGAACCGCAAGGAACTGAACATGCAGATACCTAGCTTCGCAAAGGTGTCACGCATCAAACTTCATAATCAGGAATTTGAAAAGACAGCCAAGAAGTCTATCAAGCGTTACCTCTATCAGAACGCAATCTAGAGACAGGCCCTATCTGCTGACAGACCATCAGCAGATAAGGTCTATCATCAGCAAACGGACTTCAGTACGAGAAAAATATAAAAAAGCAAATCGTTAAATAACAAGAATATGGAGATTCCAAGTTTTAACGCACTAATCCAAAAGAGCATCGTAGACCATTGGGATATGGATGCTCTGACAGACTACAAGGGAGCAACCTTGCAGTACCATGATGTAGCACGCAAAATTGAGAAGCTACACATCATGTTTGAGAACTCTGGTGTAGTAAAGGGCGACAAGATAGCACTTTGCGGTCGAAATAGCGCAAACTGGGCTGTAGCATTCCTTGCTACCCTTACCTATGGTGCCATTGCCGTACCTATCCTGCATGAATTCATGCCAGACCAGATTCACAACATCGTAAACCACAGCGATGCCAAACTGCTCTTTGTGGGTGATGTTGTAGCTACACAGATTGATGCAACGAAGATGCCAGGTCTTGAAGGCATCATCTATATACCGGATTATTCACTTGTCGTTTCACGTACCGACAAGTTGACTTATGCGCGCGAACACCTCAACGAGATGTTCGGTATCAAGTATCCTAAGTACTTCCGCAAAAACCATGTCAACTACTATATGGAACAGAATCCGGATGAGTTGGCTATGATCAACTATACCAGCGGAACTACCGGTTTCTCCAAGGGAGTAATGGTTCCATACCGTGCACTCTGGGGCAATGCAGATTTTGCTGAGGACGTACTGGGTAAGAAGATCAAGCCGGGAGATTCTATCATCAGTATCCTGCCGATGGCCCACATGTACGGCATGGCGTTTGAATTTATCTTCGAATTCATCAAGGGCTGCCACATCTTCTATCTCACCCGCATCCCTAGTCCAGCCATCATTGCCGAGGCATTCGGCCGCATCAAGCCAGCCGTCATTATATCTGTACCTCTGGTTATCGAGAAGATTATCCGCAAGAAGGTATTCCCTAAGATTCAGAACAACCGCATGCGTATGCTGCTCCACATGCCTGTGATCAGCAAGAAGGTGAAGGAGAAGATATGCGATCAGGTATCCAATGCCTTCGGTGGCAACTTCTACGAGGTGATTATTGGTGGTGCAGCCTTTAACCAGGAAGTGGAAAGTTTCCTCCATAGCGTAGGTTTCAAATATACCGTGGGATATGGCGCAACAGAATGTGCCCCTATCATCTGCTACGAGGATTACAAAAACTTCGTACCGGGCTCTTGCGGTAAGGCTGCCCTCCACATGATGGTACGCATCGATAGTCCTGATCCTGAGAATGTACCAGGCGAAATCCTTGCCAAGGGTCCTAATGTAATGTTGGGTTACTATAAGAATGAGGAAGCTACCAAGCAGACCATTGACGAGAACGGATGGTATCATACAGGCGATCTCGGAACCATGGATGGTGACGGCAACGTCTTCATCAAGGGTCGTAGCAAGAACATGCTGCTCGGCGCAAACGGTCAGAATATCTACCCTGAGGAGATTGAGGATAAGCTCAACTCTTTGGCCCTGGTAGCGGAAAGCGTGGTTGTACAGAAGGGCGACAAGCTCATTGCTCTGGTTCACCCAGACTATGATGAAGCTCAGACCCTGAATCTCGGTACCAACGAACTGGCAGATGTCATGGAGCAGAACCGCCAGGAGCTCAACACCATGATTTCTGCTTACAGCAAAGTATCAGAAATACGTATACATGAAGATGAGTTTGAAAAAACTCCTAAGAAGAGCATCAAGCGATTCCTCTATACGGCAGAGTAAAGTAAGAGGGTGACAGGCTCGCAAATCCGCTAGACGTTTCTCCTGTTCCGCCTTACGGACTCGCGAACCTGTATTATGAAATAAAAAAATGGTGTGACTTCGGTTTTGAAGTCACACCATTTTTTATAAATTATAATATAGTATTCGAGCGGATTCTGGACAGCGTTTCCGGAGTCATCTGCAGATAACTTGCGATATAGGTGAGCGGAGCACGCAGAACCACCTGTGGGCTCATTTCGCACAGGCGCTTATATTTATTAGGTGCCGACTCAAATCGCATCAGATCGGCATGAATCTGAGACTGAATCAAACTCTCTTCCAATATTTTACGATAAAGCATCTGGATATTAACATTACGCATAGCAGCCGCCTCCAGCTTCTTCTTCGGTAGCATATACACCAGAGTAGGCTCCAAAGCTTCTACCTGCAAGCGTGTAGGCTCTTCCTTAAAGAGGCTCTCAATGCACATAAAGATGGAATGATCCACACCCAGATGTTCGGTCACCTCCTTGCCATTCTTAAAGTAAAATTGGCGCACCAATCCCTTCTCGATGTACGAGATACCCATGCACTGTTCACCTTCAGGCAAGATCATCTCGCCCTTGCCATACTTGATAGGCTCAAGGATATCTTCCACCACATCGAGTTCATCATGAGTCATCGTACTATATTTACGCGCCAGTTCGCGTGCAATATCACGCTTAGGGGTAATTACTTTAAAGTCTGCCATAATACTTAACCTCCTTTTCCTTTATACTTATATTAATTAGTCGAGTTTGAGCACAGCCAGGAAAGCTTTCTGTGGAACTTCCACATTACCAATCTGCTTCATGCGCTTCTTACCCTTCTTCTGCTTCTCAAGCAACTTGCGCTTACGGCTCACGTCACCACCATAACATTTGGCAGTAACATCCTTGCGCACCTGCTTAACAGTCTCACGTGCCACAATCTTGGCACCGATAGCTGCCTGGATAGCAATATCGAACTGCTGACGAGGTATGAGGTCCTTCAACTTCTCGCACATTCTGCGGCCGAAGCTCACAGAGTTATCGCGGTGAGTCAAAGTACTCAATGCATCTACAGGCTCTCCATTCAACAGGATATCGAGCTTCACCAGGTCGGAATGACGGAATGAATCGATATGATAGTCGAACGAAGCATATCCCTTGGAGATACTCTTCAGCTTGTCATAGAAGTCGATGACGATTTCTCCCAATGGCAACATGAAGTGGAGCTCTACACGGTTTCCACTCACATATTCCTGATTGATGAGTTCGCCTCGTTTATCCAGACAGAGTTTCATGATTGGTCCAATATAATTGGTAGCCGTAATGATGGTTGCCCGGATATATGGTTCCTCAATATGGTCTATCAGCGTTGGGTCTGGCAATCCGGAAGGATTGTGAACCTCTTTCACACCGCCCTGCTTGTCGTATACCATATAAGATACGTTAGGTACGGTAGTGATGACATCCATATTAAACTCACGGTCCAGTCTCTCCTGTACGATTTCCATGTGGAGCAATCCGAGGAATCCGCAACGGAAACCGAAGCCCAAAGCCACAGAACTCTCTGGCGAGAAAGTCAATGAAGCATCATTGAGCTGCAGTTTTTCGAGCGATGCTCGCAGATTCTCGTAATCGCTAGGATCGATAGGATAAACACCGGCAAAGACCATAGGTTTCACTTCCTGGAAACCCGCAATCGCCTTGCCGCAAGGACGGGCGATATGAGTAATGGTATCACCCACCTTTACCTCGGTAGCATTCTTGATACCCGAGATGATATAACCTACCTCACCGGTACCCAATTCCTGGCGTGGAATCATATCCATCTTCAATACACCGATTTCATCAGCATCATATTCCATGCCGGTATTGAAGAACTTCACCTTATCTCCCTTACGGATCACGCCATTCTCTATCTTGAAATAGGCGATGATACCGCGGAAAGAGTTGAATACAGAGTCGAAAATCAAAGCCTGAAGCGGTGCCTTCTCGTCTCCTACCGGAGCAGGAACACGATTAACAACAGCTTCCAGTATATCTTCTACACCCTCACCGGTCTTACCTGAAGCACGGAGAATATCTTCATGCTTACAACCGATCAGGTCTACAATTTCATCTTCTACCTCTTCAGGCATAGCTGAAGGCATATCTATCTTATTGATTACCGGAATAATCTCCAGGTCGTGTTCGATAGCCATATAGAGGTTTGAAATGGTCTGTGCCTGAACGCCTTGAGTTGCGTCAACAACCAACAGTGCTCCCTCGCAAGCAGCGATGGAACGGGAAACTTCGTATGAGAAGTCAACATGTCCCGGAGTATCGATAAGATTCAGGATATAGGTCTGTCCATCCTTTGCCTTATATTCCATTTGAATAGCGTGACTCTTGATCGTGATACCACGTTCTCTTTCCAAATCCATATCGTCAAGCATCTGTCCTTCAGTAATCTTGATGGTCTGAGTCTTCTCCAGAAGTCGGTCTGCCAAGGTACTTTTACCATGGTCTATATGTGCAATAATGCAGAAATTTCTTATTTTATTTATATTCTCCATATAATTTTCTCTCTTTAGAGTGCAAAGATAGTATTTTTTTTCGTATCTTTGCACAAAATATTGAAAATAATAGAGATTTTTAGATAAAATATAGAAAAATCATGAAGAAAAAGTTGATTTACATCGGTATTTTTGCTTCTTTGCTCGTTTCTTGTACAGAAAGTCTGGAGGACAAAGCGGCTCGTGAAGCCAAGGAATATACTGAAAAGTACTGTCCTACTCCATACGTCAACGACGCCAGGACTGACAGTGCTGCATTTGATAAAACCAAGAAGATATATACATACTATATCTCTTTGAGAAACAAGGCAGATAACAAGAAGGCGATTGATGCCAACAAGGATAAACTCCATAAGATTCAGAAGGAAGCCCTGGACAACAACCCTGGCCTGAAGAAATATAAGGAAGAGCATTTCACCTTCCGTTTCGTATATCATTCGGCTAAGAACCCGAAGGAGGTGTTGCTGGATGATACCTTCAAGTATTAGAAAAGACACGGAGTACCAGTAGTAGAAAAGGCACGGATCACTATAGTAATCCGTGCCTAAAATACTCTTAATATCCCATTTCCTGCAAAGCTGTCGCCAACTGGTCTGGACAGCTTGTAGGCTTATTGCCACAAGTGATACCCTTCAGTCGGGCGATGACCTCCTTTGCCTTCATGCCTTTAATCAAAGCACAAACGCCCTTGGTATTGCCATCGCAGCCTCCGATGAACTGGGCATCCTGTACATTTCCATCTTCATCTATACTGATGCAGATGTATTTTGAGCAGGTGCCATGAGTCTGATAAGTTACCTTCTGCAACTTATCCTGTTTGTCTTGCTGCAACATAATGCTTATTCTGCGTCTGCAGGAATTTCTGGCTTCATGTTGGTATATACAGTCTGTACATCGTCAAACTCTTCCAACTTCTCAACCATCTTGTCGATAGTTTCGCGCTCCTCAGGAGTTACATCCTTCAAATCATTAGGGATGTAAGTGAACTCAGCACCAGTTACCTCGAAACCCTCAGCCTCCAGGTGCTTCTGAATCTCACCGAAGCTTGTAGGAGCACCATAGATTGTGATTTCGTTGCTCTCCTCATCCTCATCAAACTCATCTTCTACGCCGTAGTCGATCAGGTCGAGAATCATCTCATCCATATCCAGACCTTCCTTCTTCTTGAATGTGAACACAGCCTTGTGGTCGAAGAGGAAAGACAGAGAACCTGTTGTACCCAAGTTTCCGCTGAACTTGTTGAAGATAGAACGAACGTCAGCAACAGTACGTGTAGTGTTGTCTGTCAAAGTATCAACGAAGACAGCCACTCCGTGAGGACCATATCCCTCGTATGTTACTTCCTTGTAATCGCTGGTATCCTTGCCACAAGCGTTCTTGATGGCACGAGCGATGTTATCCTTAGGCATGTTCTCACGCTTACAGTTAGCGATGATAGCACGCAATGATGGGTTGTTCTCTGGTTCTGGACCGCCTGCCTTCACAGCAATAGCAATCTGCTTACCCAACTTAGTAAATGTCTTGGCCATGTGGCCCCATCTTTTCAGCTTTGTAGCTTTACGATATTCAAATGCTCTTCCCATTGGAATAAAATTTTAAATGTTTATCGTTTGTTTATAATATTATCTTAATTCTGCACTGAGCACCTTCTACATTATCTCAATTCTGCATTGAGCTTGCTTGTAAGGTTGGCTATGAGCTTCTTCATGATAGCATCTATCTGCTTATCATTCAGAGTCTTCTCCTCATCCTGCAGGATGAAGTTAACGGCATAACTCTTCTTGCCCTCTGGCAAATGCTCACCCTCGTAAACATCGAAGAGAACAACGCTCTTCAGAAGTTTCTTCTCTGTCTGGCGGGCAATCTGCTCAATCTGAGCGAACTCTACATTCTTGTCTACGAGCAATGCAAGGTCGCGGCTCACTGAAGGATACTTGCTGATGTCTGTGTAAGTAAGGTTCACCTTCTTCACTGCCTTCATCAGGTTATCCCAGTGGATATCAGCATAGAATACATCCTGTTCAATATCGAATGCCTTCTTCAACTTCAGACTCAGGATACCCAGTTCTACCAATACCTTTCCGGCACGGGTCTCGTAATTTACGCCCTTAGAGAAGATGTTATTGTCACTGTGCTTGATAACCACGTTGTTCTGTGGCATACCCACACGGCGGAGAACATTCTCTACCACAGCCTTCAGCTCGTAGATGCTGCTCTGCTCATCAGCATGAGCCCAACTGCCCTCTACGCGCTTACCGGTGATAAAGAGTGACATGTGAGCCTCCTGAGAGTAAGCCTTGATAGGACTCTCCTCGCTCCACTTCTCCTTATTATATATATAGGTGTTACCCACCTCGAAGAACTTCAGGTTCTGGCTCTTATGGTTGATGTTGCGAACCACGCTCTCCAAACCACCGAACAGCATCGTCTGGCGCATCACACCGAGATCAGCACTCAATGGGTTCATCACCTTCACGGTTGTCTCGTTAGGATACTTGTTGAGGTCGAAGTCGGTATAGTAGCTGGCCTTGCTCAGAGAGTTATTGAGAATCTCCATGAAGCCCTCGCCTACCAGCTGCTCTGCCACGAGGTTCTGGCTGTGATAAGCCTTGTCCTCATCGCCCTGAACAGTCAGGGAGCTCTTCAACTGGGTTGGAATCTCCACATTATTATATCCGTAGATACGGAGGATATCCTCTACCACGTCGCAAGGACGCTGAACATCTACACGATAAGCAGGAACCAGAAGGTCGATACCCTCAGCATCCTCCTTCACAATCTTCATCTCGAGAGATGTAGCAATGTTCTTGATGGTTTCAGCACCAATCTCCTTACCGATGAGGCGATGCGCATACTCATAGTTCAAGCGAACAGGGAAATCCTGTATTGGCTCTGGATATACATCCTTGATCTGCATGGAAATCTTGCCGCCAGCCAACTGCTTGCAGAGGATGGCAGCCTGCTTCAATGCATAAATCTGTCCGTTTGGATCTACACCACGCTCAAAACGGTAGCTGGCATCTGTACTCAAACCATGACGGCGAGCGCTCTTGCGGATCCATGTTGGATGGAAGTAAGCACTCTCCAAGACTACATCCTTGGTTGTCTCGTAAGTACCAGAACCCTTACCGCCGAAGATACCGGCGATACACATAGGCTCTTCAGCATTGCAGATGCTCAGGTCGTGCTCACCCAAGGTATGCTCCTCGCCATCGAGAGTAACAAACTTGGTGCCCTCTGGCTGGGTACGAACTACAATCTTATGACCGGTAACCATGTCTGCATCGAAGCAGTGCAATGGCTGGCCGTATGCCATCATGATGTAGTTGGTGATATCCACGATATTGTTGATAGGTCGCAAGCCGATGATGTTCAGCTTATCCTGCAACCACTTAGGACTTTCCTTCACCTCACAACCGGTGATGCTTACACAGGCATAACGCTTGCAAGCCTCAGTATTCTGAATTTCAACATCGATAGGAAGATCCTCGTTGTCTACCACAAACTCATCGCAAGATGGGCGATGCAAGCTTGTCTTGTAGCCATTCTGCTTCAACCAGGCATACAGGTCGCGGGCTACACCCCAGTGACCGAGCGCATCAGCACGGTTGGCTGTGATATCAATCTCGATGAGCCAGTCGCTCTCCAGGTGATAATACTCAGCAGCAGGCTGACCTACCGGAGCATCTTCTGGGAGTACGATGATGCCGTCGTGAGAGGTACCTACACCAATCTCATCCTCAGCACAGATCATACCCAAACTCTCAACACCGCGGAGTTTGCTCTTCTTGATGGTAAAACTCTGGTCGCCATCGTAAAGCACGCAGCCCAAATCAGCCACGATAACCTTCTGACCTGCAGCAACGTTAGGAGCGCCACAGACAATCTGCTGAGGTTCGCCCTTACCCAAGTCAACGGTTGTAACATGGAGGTGATCACTGTTAGGATGCTCCTCGCATGTCAACACTTTACCAACATAGAGACCTTTCAGTCCGCCCTTGACAGACTGAACTTCTTCCAAAGCGTCAACTTCGAGTCCGCAAGAGGTCAACGCGTCCGCAGTCTCCTGTGGTGTCAAATCGAAATCGACGTATTCTTTAAGCCATTTGTATGAAACGTTCATTATAATGATTTTTTATTTTATTTCTATTTTGAAAAACCCGAAGAAACATCATTCGGGCTATGCATGTTCTAAAACTCTGCAAAAATACAAAAAAAAATGCATATAAACAAATAACATTCGCCATTTTTGCACTATTTAAAATAAATACATGCAAAAATGGCGAATGCCTTGGTTTTTATTCGAAAACTTCGTCGATGCTGCCACCTCCTACTTCCTCAAAGTCATCCTGTTCGGCTGCCTTGCGGGAACAAGGATTGTAGTCTTCCGGCAAATCGAACTTGATAGCAGGACTGATACCCAGCGACGGGTCGGCATAAACCTTCTTCATGAATATCGCCCAGATAGGCAAAGCCATGGTAGCACCCTGACCCATACTCATGGAATCGAAGTGGATATCACGCTCCTCACCACCTACCCAGCAGCCACTTACGAGTTGTGGAGTAAAGCCGATAAACCAACCGTCGCTGTTGTTATTGGTAGTACCGGTCTTGGCGCCAATCTGTCCTTCCAGGTTATAGCGGTAGCGCAGTCTTCCTGCCGTACCATTATCCACAACGCCCATCAGCATGGTGAGCATCTTCATGGCATTATCGGCACTGATCACCTCGTTCATACGTGGCTGGAAGGTAGCAATCGTATTACCTTCATTATCCTCGATACGGCTCACAAACATTGGAGCAGTACGGATGCCGTGGTTGGCAAATACGGTATAAGCGCTCACCATCTCGCTGACACTTACCTCACATGGTCCCAGACAGAGACTCATGGATGCATGGATATCAGGACTGTTGATGCCGAAGTCGCGCAACATCTGTACGAACTGCTGCGGATTGAGCTTACTCATCAGATAAGCACTCACCCAGTTGCTACTCTGCGCCAATCCCCAACTCAGCGGTACCATCTGTCCGGCACGTGAATGGTTGGCATTGCGAGGTGTCCACGGACGGCCTGCCACCATATAGGTCCGCTGACGGTTAGGCGCCAGATCGCAAGGCTGGAAGCCGTTAGACATCGCCAGACTGTAAAGGAATGGCTTGATGGTAGAACCCACCTGCCGGCGTCCCAAACTCACCATATCATACATGAAATGAGTATAATCCAATCCACCCACATATGCCTTCACAGCACCTGTCTTAGGATCCATGCTCATAAAACCGCTACGCAGAAAACTCTTGTAATAACGGATAGAATCGAGCGGACTCATCAGCGTATCAATATCACCATGATAGGTAAATACGGTCATCTCCTGCTTCTTGCGGAATGCCACCTTGATTTCATCCTCAGAATATCCCGCAGCCTTCATCGTACGGTAACGTTCACTCTGGGTGATACTGCGGTTCAGTATACTCTTAATCTGTTGCGGTGTCAGCTTATCGCTGTATGGCGAGCTTGGTTTGCGGGCTATCTCTGCACTGAAGCGAGGCTGCAGATAGCGGGCTACATGCTGATACATAGCCTCTTCCGCATACTGCTGTATACGGCTATCGATAGTTGTAAACACCTTCAGTCCATCACTGTATACATTATATGGCGAACCATCCTTCTTATAGTTCTTGTTGCACCATCCATAGAGCGGATCATTATCCCACTGGATAGAATCCACCACAAACTGGGCACGGTTCCAGGATGGATAATCACTGCGCTCCGGACGCTTAGCCATCATATACTGGCGAAGGAACTCACGCAGATAAGTAGCCGAACCATCCTTATGGTCGGTACGGTGGAAATTGAGTGTCAGCGGCTCAGCAGCATACTGGCTATACTCGCTCCGGCTCAGATATCCCGCCTTCACCATCTGCGAAAGAACCACATTTCTGCGCTCCCTCGCTCTCTCCGGATAGCGAACCGGATTGAAGAGCGACGGATTCTTGCACAGTCCGATGAGCGTTGCCGACTCACAGAGGGTCAGATTCTTCGGTTCCTTATTAAAATAGGTATTGGCCGCCGTCTTGATTCCTACAGCATTGTGCAGGAAATCGAAGTAATTGAGATAGAGAGCCAGAATCTCCTCTTTGGTATAATAGCGTTCCAGCTTCACCGCAATCACCCACTCTATCGGCTTCTGCAACAATCGTTCCATCGTACTGCCTGCCTTCTCAGAATAAAGCTGCTTGGCGAGCTGCTGCGTGATGGTACTTCCACCACCCGCATTAGTCTGTCCCAGGATACCACGCTTGACGATGGCACGTCCCAGTGCACGGAAGTCGATACCTGAATGCTCATAGAATCGCTCATCCTCAGTAGCCACCAGTGCCTTTATTAAATAAGGTGACATTTTCTTATAAGGAATCACGATACGGTTCTCCTTGTTCAGGTTCCACGTACCAAGCACCTTGCCATCGGCAGAGTAAACCTGGGTGGCAAATCTGTTGATAGGATTCTGCAGATCCTCGATGTCGGGCATGTAGCCAATCATTCCAAACCAGATGGCAACAAAGGCAAGAATTACCATGAGTATTCCAGTGCCGAAAACAGCCCATAAAATATGTATAAATCGCTTTCTCATCACTATTTCTTTAAATATTTGTGCAAAATTACATAAAAGTTTTGACTTATCGCACATAAATCAGATTTTTTATGTAACTTTGTAGGCGATTTTAGAACATTCAATCAAATTTCAAATGGAAAAACATAATTTTGTGACCATTGCAGACCTTTCCAAGGAGAAAATCATGTACCTCCTGGAAATGGCGCAAGAGTTCGAAAAGCACCCGAACAGGGAGTTGCTGAAGGGAAAGGTCGTAGCGACCCTTTTCTTCGAGCCATCTACTCGTACCCAACTCAGTTTCCAAACCGCTGCCAACCGTCTTGGTGCCCGTGTCATTGGTTTCTCTGATGCCAAGACATCCAGTACCACCAAGGGTGAGACCCTCAAGGATACCATCCTGATGGTAAGCAATTATGCCGATGTTATCGCCATGCGCCATTTCATCGAGGGAGCAGCCCAGTATGCCAGTGAGGTAGCACCAGTGCCTATCGTAAATGCAGGCGACGGCGCTCACATGCACCCTTCACAGTGCCTGCTCGACCTCTACTCTATCTACAAGACCCAGGGTACCCTGGAGAACTTGAACATCTATCTTGTGGGTGACCTCAAATATGGCCGCACCGTTCACTCACTTATCACAGCTATGCGCCACTTCAATCCTACTTTCCATTTCATCGCACCTAAGGAACTCGCCATGCCAGAAGAGTATAAACTCTACTGCAAGGAGCACAACATCAAATATGTTGAGCACGAGGACTTTAACGAAGATGTGATTGCAGGTGCCGACATTCTCTACATGACCCGTGTACAGAAGGAGCGTTTCAGCGACCTGATGGAGTATGAACGCGTAAAGAACGTGTATATCCTGAAGCGCGACATGCTCTGCAAGGCTAAGGAGAACATGAAGATCATGCATCCGCTGCCACGCGTGAACGAGATTGCTTACGATGTAGATGATGATCCACATGCATACTTCATCCAGCAGGCTCAGAACGGTCTCTATGCACGTGAGGCTATCTTCTGCCACTGCCTCGGCATCTCGCTCGATGATGTGAAGAACGATAAGACCATTATTGAGTAGTTTATAGTTAATAGTTTATAGTTAATAGTTTATAGTTAATAGACAGATGGGAAACAATAAAAGTCAATTAGTGGTTGCGGCTATCGAGAACGGTACCGTAATCGACCATATACCAGCCGAAAAGACCTATCAGGTAGTAAATCTGCTCCAGTTGGAGAAGATGGAGACTCCTGTTACTATCGGCTACAACCTGCCAAGCAAGAAGATTGGCAAGAAGGGCATCATCAAGGTTGCCAACAAGTATTTTACCGATGAGGAAATCAACCGACTCTCTGTCGTTGCGCCTAACATCGGACTGAGTATCATCAAAGACTACGAAATCGTAGAGAAGAAGACCGTCAAGACTCCTGATACGCTGAAGGGCATCGTAAAGTGCAACAACCCTAAGTGCATCACCAACAACGAGCCTATGCAGACCCTCTTCCATACCGTAGACAAAGTGCTCGGTATCGTACGTTGCCACTACTGCGACAAAGAGCAGCAATTGGGCAAAGTAGAGCTCTGCAAGTAATAAAAACAGGTAGTTTATAACAAAAAGTAAGCAATATCACTCAAAATGTTACGATTTATTTGGTAGTTTGAGAGATATTGCTTATTTTTGCATCCGATTTCATTAAACATCAACCATAAAAAGTAAAGGGAAATGGTAAAAGATCAAGAGATTTTCGACTTAATCGAAAGAGAACATCAGCGCCAGCTGAAAGGTATGGAGCTTATCGCTTCTGAGAATTTCGTGAGTGACGAGGTGATGAACGCTATGGGTTCTTACCTTACTAACAAGTATGCCGAGGGTCTGCCAGGCAAGCGTTATTATGGCGGATGCCAGGTAGTTGACATCGTAGAGAACCTCGCCATCGAGCGTGTTAAGAAGGTGTTCGGTGCTGAGTATGCCAACGTACAGCCTCACTCTGGTGCGCAGGCCAACGCTGCTGTTCTGCTTGCCGTATTGAAGCCAGGCGATACCTTCATGGGCTTGAACCTCGACCACGGCGGCCACCTCTCTCATGGTAGCCACGTCAATACATCCGGTATTCTCTACAACCCTATCGGTTACAACCTGAACAAGGAAACAGGCCGTGTAGACTACGACGAGATGGAGAAGCTGGCTCTTGAACACAAACCAAAACTGATTATCGGTGGTGGTAGCGCTTACAGCCGCGAGTGGGATTATGCCCGCATGCGCAAAATTGCCGATGAGGTAGGCGCTCTCCTCATGATTGATATGGCTCACCCTGCAGGTCTGATTGCAGCCGGTCTGCTCGACAACCCATTGAAGTATGCGCACATCGTTACTTCTACCACCCACAAGACACTCCGTGGTCCACGTGGCGGTATCATTCTGATGGGCAAAGATTTTGACAATCCATGGGGATTGACTACCAAGAAGGGCGAGGTTAAGAAGATGAGCATGCTCTTGAATTCTGCCGTATTCCCAGGTCAGCAGGGTGGTCCGCTGGAGCACGTCATTGCTGCCAAGGCGGTAGCCTTCAATGAGAATCTACAGCCTTCATGGAAGGAGTATGCTACTCAGGTAAAGAAGAATGCAGCCGTACTCGCAGATGACCTCATCGGTCGCGGATTCGGTATCGTGAGCGGTGGTACAGACAACCATTCTATGCTCGTAGACCTCCGAAGTAAATATCCAGATCTTACAGGTAAAGTCGCTGAGAATGCGCTGGTTGCAGCCGACATCACAGTCAACAAGAACATGGTTCCATTCGACAGCCGTTCTGCCTTCCAGACATCAGGTATCCGCCTGGGTACAGCAGCCATGACCACACGTGGCGCCAAGGAAGACATGATGCACCTCATTGCCGAACTCATCGAGGAGGTTCTGAATGCTCCTGAGGACGAGAAGGTCATTGCCCGCGTTCGCGAAAAGGTGAATGCTACAATGAAGGACTACCCTCTCTTTGCATACTAATCGTTACGGATAAATATAATTACAAACTGCGGGCCTTCCGTCCGCAGTTTTTTGTTTCATTTAATAAATAATAAAGAAAAGAAAAAAATTATGAAAAAGATGAAAAGCCTACTGCTCATGGCACTTGCGTTGCTCCCTGCGAGCAAAACTTTAGCACAGACCAACGCCCAAGTTTTCTATGACTTCGGCAGTGACCGCAAGTTTGTTACCCTCACACTCGAAATGTTCAAGCAGGACAAATGGGGTAACACCTATTTCTTTGTAGACCACGACTTCAATTACGACAAGATGGACACCAGCAGTCCAAACGTGGCACAGGGTGGAACCTATACTGAAATTTCACGTGCATTGAACTTCTGGCAGAACAGCCCAATGAAGAACTGGAGCCTCCACGTAGAGTATAATGGTGGTATTACCAAGAACTACCCTATCAACAATGCCTGGCTCTTCGGTGTGGAGTATTTCATGCACGACAAGAGTTTCAAGAACACCTTGACACTCCAGGCACTCTACAAGACTATCCGCAAGACCGACCAGAACGTGCCAATGCAGTTTACTGCTGTTTGGGGATGCAAAGACATCTTTGGATTAAAGGGATTGAACTTTAGCGGTTTCGCAGATTTCTGGTGGGAGAATCACGTAAGTATGCTTGACAAGCACGGAAACGTGAAAGAATTCACCAAGGACAATGACGGCAACGTCACGGTCAAAACCACTGCTGAACACACCGTCTTCACTACTGAGCCACAGCTCTGGTATAACGTAGGTCAGCACTTCGGCTGCGAGAACCTGAGCGTAGGTAGCGAGGTAGAAATCAGCCATAACTTCGGCAGCAATGCCGGCTGGATGGTTCGCCCTTGCCTCGGTGTAAAGTGGGACTTCTAATAACGAATTTCTTAGCTGCGGAAAATTTTCAAAAATTTATTTTAAAAATTTTCCGCACTAATTTTTAACCACTTTATTTTCTGTTTTTCAACAACTTACGTTACTTTCTTACAGTCAATCCGCCATCAGAAATTCCTCCGATTCCACCTTTATTCTTATTATACTGACGGGTTACACCGCTCAAGTTAACCCCTCCAACACCTTCAGAAGTAGCGTTTACACTCTGGCAGTCAACCTTGGCTTTCACGCTGCCCACGCCTTCATTCTTGATAATCAGACTGCCGCCCTTAAACATTCCCAGATTAACAGAACCTACGCCCTCATTATCCAGTTTCACACTTCCCATCTCAATCTTAGAGATTTTCACCGAGCCTACGCCTTCGTTATCAATGTTCATATCATCTCCAGCCACATCATCGATATTTACCGAGCCAACACCCTCGTTGGTTATCTCCAGTTTGTTGGCAAGAATCTTCCCAATCTTGACAGAGCCTACGCCCTCGTTATCGATTTTCAGGCGGTCGCTATTAATCGTCTTGGCATAGAAAGAACCCACGCCTTCCTGTGCAATCTTCACCAGGTCAGGACTGGTGATATAAATCTTGAGTCTATTCTTTTCAGAGTTACACGCGGCAGGCACCTTGACCTTTCCGTTGAGTCCGATCTTCACCTCGCCGTCACGATAAACCACCTTGAGTTTCTCCTTGAGCTTCTGTACGAACTCAGCATCCTTGATGGCAGAGTAATCCAATCGAACGCTGCATTCATCGCCATTGTTCTGGGTATAATAAATGCTGGCAATCACATCCACGTCGATCGCCTTGAAAGGCTTCTCGGTCAAATCATCCTGCGTAAAGTTGAGACTTCCCTTCATTTCACTGGCAGAAGATCCCATACTGCAAGAACTCAAGCCCATTGGGGCAAAGAATAAAGCGGCAGCCACCGCCCAAATACATAATTTCTTCATACTCATATCTAATTTTATGTTTCTAAATACATGATAAACCGAAAACCTTTCTGTTTCGGAATTCTGATGGTTAGACGCAAGAAGATACAGAAAGGTTGCAAGGATAAGAGAAAAAATGCAGAAAAAAAAGTGCAACAGAAAGCTGTTCTCACAGGAACAGCCTCCTGTTCTTACTGAAATAGCCTTCGTTAGGCACTGAAATAATATTCGTTGACTATTGAAGTAAGCCTCACTTCGAGTTCAGATAATCAACACATCCATTTCAAGTAAGCCTTACTTCAACTTCAAGTGAGCCTCAGTTAACATTTACGTAAGCCTCACTCCAATTTCAAGCAAACAACACGCCATAACATTAAGGTATTCAAGGAAAAGGCACAAATTCTACAAGGCATTCCAATAGATTTATTTTTCTCTATCCCCCAATGCAAAAAATTGCCTAAAAATTTGGAAGTTACAAATTTTCAGCGTATCTTTGCAGAAGATTGTACGGCGCTCGGCAATTCGAAAGCAAGCTTTCATTGCACTCACTGACATAATCTTTGCAAAAGTATTAATTTAAATGAATCGCGTATGAAACAGGCAGAAGAAAGATACATCAGCTTGCTGACCGACTTCGGTTTCAAGCGAATTTTTGGAACAGCAATGAACAAGGATTTGCTCATTTGCTTCCTCAACAGCTTGTTTAATGGCAGACAGGTTGTAAAGGACGTATCGTATCTGAACCCGGAGCATGTGGGAGATGTCTATACCGACCGCAGAGCCATCTTTGATGTATATTGCGAGGGCGAAAACGGCGAGAAGTTCATCGTAGAAATGCAGAATGCCTACCAGACGTATTTCAAGGATCGCGCCCTCTTCTACTCCACCTTCCCTATCCGAGAACAGGCGCCCAAGGGGAATGAGTGGGATTTCAAGCTCAATCATATCTATACCGTTGCCCTGCTCAACTTCAGCATGAACGAGGATGCATTCGACAAGGAGAAAATCCGCCATCATGTGCAGTTGTGCGACACAGCTACCCACAAAGTATTTTACGACAAACTCGAATATATCTATGTAGAGATTTCCAAGTTCAACAAACCCCTGGAAGAACTGGATACGCTCTACGAGAAGTGGCTCTATGCACTGAAGAACCTCTATAAGCTTACCCAGCGCCCTAAAGAGCTGTGCGACAAAGTCTTCGACCGTCTCTTCGAGGAAGCCGAGATAGCCAAGTTCACTCCGCAGGAAATGAGGGAGTACGAAACCAGCAAGATGGCATATCGCGACATCAAGAATTCCGTAGACACCGCCAAGCGTGAAGGTATAGCCGAAGGCATGGAAAAAAGAAGTCTTGAGATTGCCAGAAAGATGCTGGCAAAGGGCATAGATGAAGCGACGGTAAAGGAAATAACCGGGCTGTCGGCGGAACATATACTGCAGCTAAAAGCAGAAATATAGATTACTTATTTGCTGAGCTGAAAATAACAGCAACAACATGTCTTAGTTTTTTTTTAAAATATGACAACATTAGAGTTACAAACAGAATATCAATCACTCGTCAACATAATTGCCAACGAGGATTACGAGACAATAAGCAAGGCTGTCAAAGCACTGAAGAAAATACTGTCTCCTAACAAGGCTGTGTCTCCCAACAAGACAAAGACTAAGAAAATAACCAAGGCTGAATTAGTTATAGATCCAAGAATTGCAGCCATGACTAAAGGCATCAACTCGCCAGAGTCATTCGACTACAAAAACGAATACTACAAGGACTACATGAAATAACGGAATTGAAGTCTCGCAGTTGGTTCAAATACGGGCTGAAGCCCCAAAAGTTCCAAGAAGCAGCACGCCCTAAAAGGGCAGAAGTAAGGCAATCCCTGCTTTTGCCCCACACGCCCTGAAAGGGCAGAAGCTCCTAGCCCAGGGCAGCGCCCTGGGTATAATAGCAATCAGCAAGGCGCCCTGTAAGGGCAAAAGCTTTGTTATTACCTGGTACTTGAAAGCTTTTGCCCTTACAGGGCGACAGGCTTGCGTCCTTGATTACCCAGGGCGCTGCCCTGGGCTAGGAGCTTCTGCCCTTTCAGGGCGAGTGGAGCCAACTTGCGAAAATTCAGTAACGGAAAATTTGCAGCAGACTTTAAAATATTAGAATTATGATTTCAGAAAAAGAATTAAATAGCTATCGGCTGACAAGCATGGAAGAGCCAACAGATGAAATGCTGGCTCAGATTATGCATGAGGCTGCCGAAATATACAACAGAGAAAACGAAGAAGCTTACAGAAGTTATTTTGCCAATATGCAAAAACAGGCTAAAGAACAACGACAAAAATTCAATTTGAATTAATGGAGGCAAAAATACACAAACCCGTTTTAATTGTCATTGCAGGACCTAATGGTTCTGGGAAGACAACAATAACCAGTCGTGTATTACACCACGAATGGCTAGAAGATTCAATTTATATCAACCCAGACAATATTGCACAAAATATGTTTGGCGATTGGAACAATCAAGGTGCAGTATTAAAAGCAGCCCAATACTGCCAGGCTCAAAGAGAAGAATGCCTCAACAATAAACATAGTATGATTTTCGAAACAGTAATGTCCACTGCCGAGAAAATTGACTTTATCAAAAGAGCTAAAGAAGCAGGATATTTTATTCGTCTCTTTTTTGTAGGAACTTCCTCGCCAACAATAAATGCTTCAAGAATTGCTACTAGAGTAATGAAAGGTGGACACGATGTACCGATTACAAAGATTATTTCAAGATATGCCAAATCCATCATCAATTGCGAAATAGCATCCCAATACGCCGACCGTACATACGTATATGACAACTCAATTGACGGTGCAGAAGCTCAACTTCTTTTCAGAATGACAGAAGGTAAAATATTTAAGGAATACGTGAAGGAGATTCCAGAATGGGCTATAGGCATTGCCAACAAAGAAGAATAGACTATAAAGGAGAAAACGAAAGAGGTGTCGAAAAGTCACTGAAATAGTACTCGTTAGTCACTGAAACAGTATTCGTTAGCTATTGAAGTAAGCCTCACTTCGAGTTCAGATAATCAACACATCCATTTCAAGTAAGCCTTACTTCAACTTCAAGTGAGCCTCAGTTAACATTTACGTAAGCCTCACTCCATTTTCAAGCAAGTCCGCTAGGCGTTAGGGAGATACGCAAATCCGCAGGAACGCCTAGCGGACCATAACGCCTAACGGACTTGCGTATCTCCCTAACGCCTAACACATCATATACCAACCATTCGTCACCACAACACATATCCATCATCGTATTCCCAACATTTGTTTTCCTGGTTTACTGAACGACCGTAGGGAGCGACAACTTCTTTAACTTCCCTTTAGCTTCTTTAACCGCTTAAACTTCTTTAACCCTTTTAACTTCTGAACTTGTCTTAAACTTGAATAATCTAATATGCGAAACTTCAAGTTTTCTGCGTTAATATTTGTTTAAAAATCAGTCCTTTTTCGGTATCGTTAACTTCTTTTATCTGATAATTGTTTAACACAACATAAGACGGGATAACCTACCCCACTCGCTTTTCAAAGATTTCAGCGGTAAGAAAAGAGAAAAAATGGGACCCTAAAAAAATGTCACCTCTTTCGGAACCAAAAGCAAACGCTTAAAATATGTAAAAACGGGCCGAATTCTTAAAATGTGTTTATAAAAAGCGAAAAACACCCTTCACCACCCTTCACCCGTAACTATTTGACACATAAAACCTTAAATAAAAAGGTGAAGGGTGAAGGTTTGAAAACTCTTTTTTATATATACGCGCGGCAAGGGAAAAATGAAAGGGTACCCTAGGGTCAAAAATCGGAAAAACCCTAAAAAAAGAATATAATATAAGATTTAAAATATACCCTTCACCCTTCACCTCGTCACCACAACACATATCCATCATCGTATTCCCAACATTTGTTTTCCTGGTTTATTCTTCGGAGATATTCTGCTATCTTTCGGAGATATTTTCGTATTCTTCGGAGATATTTTGCTATCTTTCGGAGTAATTTCCGTGTTATTGATTTCAGAAATAGTTATCATTTGACAAGTGGAAGAGCCAATTCGTTACCGCCCACACCAAGCCAACCTCGTGACCATCAGAGCGAAAAACAACGGATTAACTTTATTTAACGGCAAAAATCAACTGATTATGAAAAAATTGCATTAATTTTGTAGCGTCTAAAAGCTCCACTTGTAAGTGTACGCAAGATGATGATAGTCAAACTACCAAAATGATAGCCTAACTACCAAAAAAGCAACGAGCTGGAGGACAAGAATATAAGTAAGTGATATTAAACAGAAACAGAAAGTACAATTTAACTTAAATAGATATGAAAGTATTCAATTCTACTCTTGCTGCCATCGGTTTGGCGGCATTCGTATTCGCCTCATGTAGCGACAGTAACAGTGATCCTGCAGGCAATCCAGACCGTGCCATCATCCCTGCTGACCTCACCCAAGTAGCTCTTACATCTCAGGCCGTAGACAACAGCCGTGTTGTAAACTACAAGAACAGTACAGCTAATGCCAGAAAGTTCTTCTTGACAAGAGCCGGTGAAACTAGCTTCATCAACGCTATGCCTACAGACATGCCAAATGAGGACGCCTACAAAGAAAAAGGAATTAAGATCCTGACTCTTAACAACGCAGGCGATATTATTGGCTCAGATAAAAAGGCTTTTGCTATCACCAGCCAAAAGACTCTTGATTTCTCAGGCAAAACCATCCAAAACGCCACAATTTTCATACATGGTGGTAGCACTATGAAGTACGATGCAACCGCAGGTGGCAACACATTCGTATTGGAAGGCAATGCAAAATTGGAATACAAAGGTTCTGGCGCAATGGTTGCAAACAACGATGTTGTTTACGTAAAAGAAGCAACTGGTGTTTTGGCAGCAACAGGCGACATGACCATCAATGGTACTTTGTATGCTAACCTCAGAAGCCAATCAGAGGCTGGAAAAGATTTGATTAGCGGTCTTGGCTCAATCAACAAGAATGACCAAAAGAACAAAAAGATTACACCAACACAGAACATCACATTCGGTGAAGGTGCAAAGGCATTCATCAATGGTTCTATCCGCGCACAGAAGTTGACTATCGGCAACAATGCAAATATCCATACTACGGCAAACGTGTTCGACTCCAAGGGGCTTGAATTGAATGGAAACTTGAAAGTTGATGGCTTTGTCCAGGTAGGTGATTTCACAAACATGAATGAAAAGAAACAGGCTGTCGCAGCTGATATGAATGTAAATGGCTACTTGGAAGCAGGAGCAAATTCTGCCATCAAGGTAACAGGTACACTCAATGCCAATGCTGGTTCTAAGATTGTTGCTAACTATATTAATGTGACAAACAATCCTAAGGATACAAACGGTGACCAAGAGAAAGATGCAAACGGCAAGACCATCCCTGGAAACGCTACACTCAAGCTGAATGGCACTTGTAAGATTATCATCGGTAACCAAAACGTCATCAACGTAAATAACTTGGAAACAGACAATAGTGCTCAGGGTCAAATCGAGTTGAAAGATAACAATTCTGTTGCAGTCATCAAGGCTGATAAGTTCGTGAACAATGGTGCAGAAAATATTCAGGCATTGCAGACAAGTGGTGACAACGCATCTTTCTTGCTTGAATTTACAAAGAACTACAATGGAACAACCGAGTTGAACTCATTCGAAGATCTTGCTATTGGTGCAACTTACATTGACTACGACAAGACAACAGAGAACACCAAGATTGAGTACAAGGACAAAAACAACGAGAATTATGGTTATCACTGGGTAGGTGATGCTTCACAGTTGGTTTCTGCCCAAAAACTTGATTTGGTTGCTTCAGATGAGGATCCAAATGACGGCGAGTCTGCAACCTGCATCCAGCCTGCAAATGGCAAGCTCTATGTAACATACCACACCAATGGCGACCATAAGGTTGGCGGTAGCATTGAGGTAGCTAGCTTGAACGGCAAAAAGTTGACCATTGAAGCTAATAAGAAAGCTGCCAACATCGACTATAACCACTTGATTGTTGACGGCAGCAAGCTCTTCCTCGCTGGAAGCCAGCAGGGCAACGGCGCTGCAGAAGGAACAGCAGTGGGTGCCTTCTTGGGTTCTGTTGATTTAAATGGTGCCAACTTGGGTGACAACCTTACTCTCTACGCCATCGACAAAAAGGTAAGCGGCATTGACGCAAATTGCGTGGCAAAGAGTGGTACAGACCACGTTGTTGCAACAACAAATGGTTTCACCATCTTCGACAAGGATTTCAACTACTGGAACAACAACGGCAACTCTGTTGGAAAGCATGTTGTAACAGCCAATGGCAAGCTCTATGCCTTGACAGCAGACGGAAAATTGACAGTTTACGATAACAGCGACATGGAGAACGGTACAACATACGAAGTTGGAGCTGTTAGCCCTAAGGGCAACAAGGCGGTTATCGCTGTGGATGAAACAAATAACGATATCTACGTTTGCAAAGGCGAGAATGGTATTGCAAAGATTTCAGGTGGCAATGTTAACCAGAAGTTCTACGAGTGCCCTACATTCTCTGCAGCAAGCAAGAATAATGGTAAAGTCAAGGGTTGCGCAAATGGTGTAGCAGTTGGCGGAGATAAAGTTTACGTTGCATGCGGTAGCTATGGTATTGTTGTACTTGACAAGAATACAGGTAAGCCAATTTGCCACCGCAAGTCTGCAAATGGCAAGTCAGCTAACTACGTAGCTCTTGAGGGTGAAAACATTTATGTGGCATATGGCCAGAGCCGCATCCAGGTTTACACTCTTACAACTACAAAGTAATATAAAACAATAAATACTTGTTCTCCCCCACTCTCATGCTAGAGTGAGGGAGGACAAACCTTATAAAGGCTAAATTAACTAGCTATTAAACTATAAGGTATGCGTAAAAAGTGACTAAAGTATTAACGAATAATATAGAATAACATGAAAGCTATAAATATAAAGCTTGCTACTTTTAGTTTCGCAGCTATGCTCCTCGCTTCTTGTAGTGATAGCAATAACATTCTTGAAAATGGTGGTACTACCCCTATCAAGACTGTAGTAGGTTCTGCTGTCACCTCCACAACTGATGCGCAAGAATTGGCAAGCCGCATTACAAACTATAAGGTTCAGAACACAACTGCTAGCGCAAGAACGAGAGCATATGCTGGTTCTGATTGGGATGGAGTAACTGTTCCTGTAAATGCAGCAAAAATTGAAAAAGATGAATATAATGCGGTAATTAACGTTACCAACAATAATAATGTTATACTTATCCCTGCTGGAGTTACTATCAAGACTCTTTTTAACATGGAAGGTAAAACTATTTATGTAGCAGGAACCCTTGATTATGAAAATAGCGATTGGTGGGGAAAGGGTGAAATTCGAGTTTTAAAAGGCGGTAAATTCATCGGCTTCAAAAAACAAGGAAATGCAGGAATAGAATTCCTTGGACAGAATAAAATAATAAACTATGGAACTATTGCTGCTCCTCAAAATGCGACAAATTTAACGATAGCTAGCCAAATTATTGACAATCATGGAAGTTTAGACCTAAGTGGGAAGAATTTAATTTTGTCTAACAATGCACTTCTAAATGTTACAGGTACTTTGAAAGCAAAGACTTTATCTATAACAAATAGTGAAGTATATAGTGGTTGCTCTGCTAATATATCTGATTTCGTATATATATCAAACGACAGCAAGCTACACGTATCATATTTGCACTGCAAGAATTTCAAACAAGATTCAAGTGGCAAAGTCGTAGTGAAAAACCAATCCATGATTGAATGCGACAATGTGTTCATGAATTTGAATTCCCAGCAGGGAACATACGCATTGGGCGAAACAGACGCTGTCTGCGTAATCAAAGCAGCAAAGCTTGCATTCAATGCTTCAGGTCCGGATGCTAAGAATAAGATAAGTTGTGACATGTTCGCAACAAGCGGAGAAAGAGCAGGATTCATCGTTGACGTTCCAGAAGATAAGATATATGGAATAACAGATGATAACGAAAAGACATTAGGTGATTTATCAGACGGAAATCATGGTCAAGCTAAAAGACCAAAAGATAGCTCTATAACAGAAGAAGGATACGGAGTGACACTGAACAACAAAGGTAACGTATTCTTGTCCTCTTCTGACGAGGCTTCTAAATATGTCATCAAGAAAACCGAGAGTGAAGATTGCAAGACTCCAGGATTCAATGACAACAAGCCTCAACCAGATAAGCCAAAGACAGACTTGATTATCTCTGTGGAATATGACCACACACACGACATCTCTGCTACAGGCATCATGGATCTTGATGGCTATCTGTACATGTCATACCATACAAATCAGGAACAGAAAGACAATGCAGATAACTCACACGGAGGTTGTGTTGAAGTTCTTACTCCTGTAAAAAACAACAAGGTACAACTCTTGCAATACCTCTATGATAGCCAAAGAGTAATAGATTTCAACCACCTTCTGGCTGTTGAATTGAATAATGGCGAGAAAAAGATTTTCCTGCCAGGTAATTCTAAAAAGAAGGGTGCATTACTATCATACATGACCATCAATGGAGACCATTTGTTAGCAACGGAGTCTAAAGAGATAACAACTGCAGACGTTGACAAGGATGGGAAACCAATTGTTAAGATCGTAGAACCATTGCAATACGCCCAATTGCATCCAGCAACAGAGGAGTATAAAAATGGAAATTATGACGAGAATTGTGTTGTTTACAACAAAAAGACGAATCACCTGATTGTTGCAACCACAGAAGGCTATGTCGTATACGATGCAAACACCATGAACGAGGTCGACAAAATAGAAAGACCAGGAAAGGTTAAGCATGTAGCAATCGGCAGTGGAAAAATCGTCGGACTTTATCTTGACGACAAAAACCATTCTAGCGATGACGAGGTTGGAGCAACTATCGAAGTAATAAATAGAGATGACGAAGATTTCGAAAATTCTAAAAAATTCAACACAACGGTAGGTATAAAACCAAATGATGGCAAGAATGTAGTTTATGTTAGAGACAACTTGATATATGTTTGCCAAAGCGGACTCGGACTCTATGTTTACAATATGCAGGGTAAAGAGCAATGGCACTGGCAGATGCCAAGTGCTTGGAATGACAAAAAGAAAGTATACAAGGCATTATGTAACGGATGCGATGTAGATGACAAATACGTTTATCTAGCATACGGTTCTTATGGACTTGTCGTTTTGGACAAAAACACCCATGAGGTTGTTGCACATAGAGTAGCATCTAAGTCTGCTAACTACATCAAAGTAAGAGACAACTACATTTATGTAGCATATGGTAGAGACCGCCTGCAGGTATACAACCTTTCAACAGGTGCTCATACAGAAACAAATTATCAAAAGAAGTAACAAAAGCCGAAATGCTTTTCAGATAATAAGAAACATGAGATGAATGCAGCTGCAACAGCTCGCAGCTGCATTCATCGTGTTTAATAACTCATTATGAAGCGAAAAATAATACTATACTCAACTACTGTTCTGCTCCTTCTCATGGCAGCACAAAGCGCTATGGCTCAGACGAAAGGCAAAAAGCCAAAAAGTTTCAGCCCTAAGATGCTCGTATATGAGAACCTGAAGAACAATAATGTACTGAGACACTTTAAACAGCGCTTCGCACAACTCGACACACTCATCAAAAACCCTATATGGGTGAAGGCACCAGTCATAGAACTGGGACTCAATAAACAGCATCACGCTGATATCAATAAGACCGACTCTCTGTTCTGGTCGAAAACTGCACATGAGCACCTAGCGCTCAACAGACACAACGGTCTGGAAGTGACCGGACAGGTTTATGCCCGACCTGACTCGTACTTCGATTCTGATGAAGACGACGCAAAAGAGGTATCAAAATATAAGATGAAAGTTCAAGCCGAACTGGGATGGAACATCATCAACTCGAAGTTCTACCAAGGCAAGGAGAAAAGAACCAAGATTGCTCTTGCCAATGAACTCGACCGCTTGCAAATAAAAAAGCGCCAAACTGCAGACATCTATGAAAAGGCAGCCGATGAGCTGACCGAACAATATAATTTCTATATCGGTACTGTCATAGCACACAGACTGGACAACCTCGACATCATGAACGAAGCTTACCAGTTTATGCTGGAAAAAGACCGAATCAGCAACGACAAGATGCTGAAAGTGATGAACGATAAGTTGGAGGCTGAATACGACATCTCCGTGCTCTGTACAGACAGAGATATCAGCAACAAGCCTATCTACCGCATCAAACCAACCAAGATTGTGGTAGATACAACAGCCCTCTGGAACCATCTGAACCAGGAAAGTCTGGATGCACGCATCATGATGGTGAAAGAACAGATTGCTGACAACGACAGCAAACTGACCAACTACTTAAGCACTACCCGACTCACACCATTCGCAAGATGGTCGAGTTACTGGCAGAGCAACAACAAGATTTCAAACAATGCCGACGTGGGCGTGAGATTCACCATTCCTATCTGGAACGAAACGCCACGCAAACGACAGGCACTGGAGACCCAGAAGGAAATCATACGCAGCAGCCGCGGTACCGATGTGAAGGAAATAAAACAGTCGGTAGGCATCCTGCTCAAGAAGATAGACAACCTGAACAAGGCTATAGCCACCGAGGCTTTCCATATAGACCAGACCGGCAAATATATCGAAATGCGGCGATTTGCTTACATGAACCAGAAGCAGGGATACAACTATCTGATGCGTATGGACGAATATACGGGACTCCTGGAAAGTATGGAGCGAATGTATAAACTGATGCAGAACCGGGCCCTCGCTATCATCAATATAGAGAAAGCCGTGAGCATCTATGACAACAACAACATCTTCAAAGAAATAGAACTTTGAATGTAAGGAAACTAGAATATGAATGAATTCCAATATAATGGCACACCACAAGAACAGGCGATGGCAGACTTGCTGAAGACGCAGAGTCACCGCCTTGCCAGACAGCAGATCGTCTTTGCCCTGATCTTCCTGCTGGTTATCGTGCTTGCCGCCTACTATATTGTCACTCGTATGATATGGGCTACCTTCGACGGTTATATAACCCTCGATGAAAACCGTATCAGTGCCGTTGACGACATCTATATCCTTAAGGTGAACAAAGAAATGGGTGAAGTGGTGCATAAGGGAGATACGCTCTACTCTTATGTACTGCTAGGTAACATTGTGAACCAATACGACCCGAACATCCTGCCTTCTGCCGTAAAGGAGACTCACGACATGGAGGTACAGGCTAAACTCGCCCAGCAGGAGATTCCTGTATTGCGCACCCGCCTTGCCGAACTGAGGAAACAGAAAGCCTCTGAAAGTTCGGACATCTACTACGGTCTTACCGACAACACCAAGCGAAATGCACTGGATGCTGAGATTGCCGAGGTAGAAGAGGAATTGAGAAAGCAGGCTAACAAGGTAGAAATCTATGCACAGGCAAAGAACACTACCTATAGCTTTATGAGTCGAAGAGGAGCCGGAAGAGCAAATGCTGCCATGCCTTACTCCAACACCAGCATCTACAACCCGGGACTTATACACTACTGCTGTGCACCAGCCGATGCCTACATCTCAAAAATCAATGTGAGCGACAAGACACTGGTGTTCAAAAGCGAGGAGGTGATGGTTATCCAGCACACCGACTATGCAGACTGTCATCTGGGCGTAATCGCATACGTACCCAACGACATGGTGAAGTATATGGAAAGCCCTGACGATGCAGACATCATCATCAACAAAGACCTGGAACTGCAGGCTAAGTTGCAGATGGTAGGTCTGAGAGTAGAGGAAATACCAAAGCATCTGCAGAGCAACTTCTCGCATGATGCCAACGCAGTGGTTGCCGTCTTCACCCTGAACCCTAACCAGAGAGTACCGGCATGGGTAATGAGCAACAAACTGCCGGTAAGAATAAGAGTGAACAAGATTAGTGCCATGCTCGATCCGAAGCCGCTGCCGATGTACACCGTCCCAGTAGGCAAGAACGAAAACGTGAAGCGAAGCAACTTGATTTCGAGCGACAACAATAATCATCAAGAACAAAAGAAATAAAGAATGATTGGACTTAGAAGAAACAAACGTGGAGACATGGTGCTCACCATCGATAGCTTTATAGATATCGACTCGACACCGGATATCCAGCCCGACTACTTCGATTGTATTTACATCAATACGAAGAGTGAGCGTGCGTTCCATGCCATACTGTATGGAGCCAGTCCAATCTTATCGTGGAAATGTAGCTACAAACCGATATTCGTCAATACGGCAGTATCAGGAAAGGAACAGATCATCGACTATATCATCGATGCCAATGTGAGCGACATGAACAATGAAAAGGTATATGAGATTATAGACAAAATCAAGCAGGCAAGACAGAAGTATGGCGTGAAAAACGAAACTTCACGCCCTACACAAACCAACCAGCTCTTTGCCAACATCCTGAAATACCTGCTCTCAAGAGACCAGCGAATCATAGGACACCGACTGCTGGAGAAATCATCTTTGGGATATATCAACCCAATCTTCGAGCACTACCACAGTATGGGTCTCTTCCATCTCAACGAGATGTTCATGTTCATCGACTCTATGGTGGAGTTCGGAGCACTGCGCATTCACCGCTTCCTGCTCAAGGAGCACCTATGCCCTAAGTGTAACCACTCTCACCTGCTCTATACAGAGTGCTGTCCGAAGTGCGGAAGTTCAAACCTGAAGATTCAGAACATCATCCACCACTTCAGCTGCGCCAACGTATCGCCGGAAAGCAGCTATAATGTGGGCGGTATGCTCATCTGTCCGAAGTGTCACAAGAAACTGCGCCACATCGGTGTTGACTATGACAGACCAGCCGTGGTATATACCTGCAACGACTGCGAGAACTCGTTTACCTCGCCTATCACCAAGTCAACCTGCTGCTACTGCCAGAGCACCTTTCCGGTAAATGCCCTGGTGCCACGAGACGTAGAGGACTACGAGATAACGGAAGAAGGAATCAGAACGCTGACCAGCGGCAACATCATGTTCAACAACATGGTGAACATCTATGATAACTTCATGGAATATTACCTGCTGATGAACCGACTGCGCCGTCAGCTGATGGAAACCTTCCGCAAGGATGAACTCTCGGTCATGGTAGGCAAGATATGGATTATCGATGAAAACAAGGATACCGTAAAGATAAAGGAAAGCATACAGGGCAAGCTCTGTAAAATCTTCTCCAATCACAAGGTATCTTACAACAACAATATCTTCTACGTATCCTCTACCCTCTACGAGCAGGGAGAAACGGTAGAAGAAGCCCAGCAGAAACTGAGCAAGGAGATGTCGGTAGCCATCAGAAAGCTGGCCAACTCGATAGAACCGGACGAGATTATCTGCAGCATGCTGGAAACCAAGACGAAGACCATCGCCAACAACTATGACGAGTTCTTCAACAAACTGCAATATGTGGATATGACTCCAGACGACTACTGCCGCTACTCAGAAGAACCTCTGATGAAGGAAGAAGAGAAAGAGGTGCAGCCGCAGGAAGAGCTGCTCGATACGGAGCCGAAGGAAGATGAAAACGACAAGATACAGAAGCGCATCGTGCTCTACAAGAAACTCGTTGCCATACTTGTCACCATCGCAGGTATACTCATAATCATGGCCCTCCTGGCACTCACCGTGCTGAGATAAGCCATCAAGAAGAAAGGGAAAAGCGTATGTTTAGCATAGCAGAACATCTGAACGATTTCTTCGACTGGATCAGCACGCTATCGTTTAGCAGTATCGTGAATACCTACTGGTTCCTCTTCTTCATCGAGATGCCAAGATATTATATCCTGGAATATCTCGTAATCGGAAACCGACTGATGAAGAGAAACCGGTTAGAAAAAGAGAAAGAATATGCCAAATACTTCCTGTACCGCGAGAATCCGCTTATCAGCATCCTCGTACCGGGAAAGAACGAAGGCAAACATATATTCAAAATGGTGAACTCGCTGGCTGAGCAAACCTACCGCAACTACGAAATCATCGTGGTAGACGATGGTAGCGACGACGACACCAAACTGATTTGCAACGACCTCTACCGAGCCGGGTATATCACCCACTACCTGAGGTTGGATACAAGAGGCGGTAAAGCTGCCGCCAGCAACTATGGAGCCCAGATGGCAAGAGGCAAATACATCGTATGTCTGGATGCCGACTCTTCGCTCGACCGTGATGCGCTTGAGAAAATCCTACTCCCCTTCTACATCGATGGAATGGTGAAGGGTGTAGGCGGATGCGTGAAGGTACGCAACTACAAGGAGACCATCTGCTCATCGCTGCAGGCTTTCGAATACCTGAAGCGAATACAGGTGGGACGTATCGTAACCAGCGAACTGGGTATCTACCACATCATTTCGGGGGCATTCGGAGCCTTCGAAAGAAAGACGCTGAAGGAAGTGGGCTATTGGGACATAGGACCGGGACTGGACGGTGACCTGACACAGAAGATCCGCAAAGCCGGATATAAAGTGAAATTTGCCGAAGATGCCATCTGTATGACCAATGTTCCTACCAAATGGTACAAGCTGTATCATCAGCGCATCAGATGGTCGCGCTCGCTCGTGAGATTCCGTCTCCGCAAGCATGCCGACATTCTGCTGCCTACCAAAAACTGGAGTATCCTTAACTGGATATCCAACATGGAGAGTGTGGTTTTCGACTGCTTCCTCAATTTCCTGTGGTTGTGGTACATCATCAAGCTCGCTATCACGTTTAACACGCACATCATCGAGGTGCTGGCGCTGGGCTACTTTATCAGAGTATGCTTCTCGCAGCTTGCCTTCATCCTGGTGCTGTTGGTTTCAGAAAGAAAGAAAGACGTGTGGTTCCTCTACAGATATCTGCCACTGATGTCGCCTTATACAGGTTATTTCCTGCGTATCGCCCGTCTGTCGGCTCATCTGCAAGAGCTCTTCTTCCGCCGTTCTTACAAGGACGCATGGAACCCAGAGAAGACTTCGCGCTATGCTCAGCTCGAAGGAATCTAAAAGACCCGAGTTACTTGCTGTAACGCACGCACAGCAGGGAGCTCCCAATAAAAGAAATAACATTATAAAACATAAACAATATAGTATATGATAAACAAGTCTTATGAGTTTAAGATTGGAGTAATAGGTTTGGGGTATGTAGGTACTCCACTAGCATGCTTATTCTCAAAGAAATACGATACATGGGGATATGACATCAAAGCAGAAAAGGTAGCCAAGTTAGCCAAAAGTACAATGACAGACAACAAAATTGTGTGCAAGGCATTGGAACAGGGACTGAAACTGACCAACAACATTGATGACCTGAAGAAGTGTAACGTGTATATCATCGCTGTACCAACACCGGTGAACAAATCGAACAAACCAGACATCAGCTGCGTGCGCAATGCAACTGCTGAGGTTGGCAAGATTCTGAAAGAAGGTGATATCGTGGTATACGAAAGTACCGTTTACCCAGGTCTGACAGAAGAGGTTTGTGCCCCATTACTGGCATCTACATCAGGATTGAAATTGAACCAGAGTTTCTTTGTAGGCTTCTCGCCAGAGCGCATCAACCCAGGCGATACGGTTCATACCATCGAGAACATCGTGAAGGTTACCAGCGGTTCTACACCCGAAGCAGCAGCTATCATCGACAGCCTCTATGCTTCAGTACTTACCCATGGCACCTACAAGGCAAAGAGCATCAAAATAGCAGAGGCATGCAAACTGATGGAGAACTGCCAGAGAGACATACAGATAGCCTTCTTCAACGAGATGGAAAAGATTTTCGACAAGATGAACATCAACATCGAAGACGTAACGGCGGCAGCTAGCACAAAATGGAACTTCGTGCCAGCTACTCCAGGACTCGTTGGAGGCCACTGCATCGCAGTAGACCCATACTATCTGATTAACAAGGCACAGGAGGTAGACGTAGTACCATTGCTGCTCTCTACTGCCCGCGAGGTTAACGAGCAGATGGCGGTATGGATGGCTGGAAAGATAAAGAATGCATCTGAAAGCAGAAAGTTCAAGGCTCCGGAAACCAACGTGCTGATTCTCGGTTTCTCGTTCAAGCCAGACAGCGATGACCTGAGAAATTCAAAAGTAGCCGATCTCTACATCAACCTGGTAGGTGCGGGATACAAGACTACACTCTACGATCCGCTGGTAGATACAGAAGAAGTGAAGAAAGAATATAACATCAAGGTGACAAATGATCCTAAAGTTCTAGAAAAAGAGTATCAGATTGTAGTCATCGGTACCCATCACAAGGTGTTTGACAACATCGATATGAACAAGATTATCACAGATAAAGGATTTATGTGCGACATCTACGGCATTCACAAGCCAAGAAGCTAGATCTTCAAGATCAGAAAGAACCTATATAATAAACCAGTGAAAGATGGAAAAGAACAAAGTGCTAATCGTCGATGATATTCCAGAAAACATTGAAACGATTTCTGAAATGATAAAGGACTTTGACATCGACGTGAAAACTGCCAATGGCGGAAAAGAAGCCATTGAACTGATTGACTCATTCAAGCCGGACGTGATACTGCTCGACTTGATGATGCCACATGTAAATGGGTGGGACGTAATAGACCATGTACGCTCTAAATACTCGAAAAGTGAAATGGCCATCATCGTGGTTTCCCTGTTAAGCAACAAGGATAATATTGATGAGTGCTACGAGCTTGGAGTAAACGACTACATCACGAAGCCTATCATCAAAGCCCGTCTCACCAGTTCGCTAGACGCTCATCTAAGCAGTCTTGCAAGAGGCTAAAGTGCCTCTTGCAAGATTGCTTCTGCATGAGCTATGCGATCACTAGTAGGAGGATCTATGCCTTCCAGCGGATAGGCAATACCTAGTTTCTCATACTTGTAGATACCCATCGTATGATAGGGTAAGACATCTATTCGCTCAATGTTTGAGAGTGTAGAAAGAAAATCGCGCAACTGATTGAGGTATTCATCCTTGTCGGTAATACCTGGAATCAGGACGTGACGAATCCATACTGGTTTGTGTATCTCGCTTAAATAACGTGCACAATCCAGTATGTTTACATTAGAATGGCGGGTGAGTTTACGATGCTCCTCATCGTTGATATGCTTGATATCAAGAAGAACAGTATCTGTGACGGCCATCAGACGCTCGAATTTATCGAAGAAAGCACCCTCTTTTCGGAAGGGTTGCGCTGATGTATCAAGACAGGTATTGATGCCACGCTGATGGGCTTTCTCGAAAAGTTCGATGAGAAAGTCTATCTGCATCAGGGCTTCTCCACCGCTCACGGTGATGCCGCCCTTGTCTCCCCAATAACTCTTGAATCTCTCAGCCTTATCCAGCAGGTCATCGGCACTCCATTCCTCACCTACTCCCGTCTTCCAGGAATCCGGGTTGTGGCAGAACTGGCAGCGCATGGGACAACCTTGCAGAAAGATCAAAAATCTGATGCCTGGTCCATCTACAGAACCAAAGCTCTCTATGCTGTGAATAAAACCTTTATGCATTCTTTCGAAGATCATATATTCCCCACAATGCAAAAAGACTCATAAATAAGGCTATAACACCTAAAAAAAGAAATACACCCATAATTATTTTATCTTTTTAGAAATGATTAAAAACAAGAAGCCCAAAAAGGTAAAGAATAAGACTATAAGAACTCCTAACATATAAAGAGTTACTTTATCTATATCTTCCTTCATGATGCTCGCCAGAAGAACACCACCAATAACTAACTTAGCAATGTCCAAGCAGAACTTACTCGCTTCAGCAAATAAAGTCCTTTTCCCATCTTTTGATAAATTCATACTGCAAAATTAGTAAAATTATCAATATCTTGTTCTATTTTGCAGTTAAATAAGCTAAAATGCCCGCTAAATATCCTCGAAAAGAAAATCTAGCGGGCAATCTATATGTTACAAAGAGACAAGAGAATTCTTCACTCTTCCCTCTTCATTCTTCACTTCCTTAGAGTCTCTCGTGAGCCTGACGAGCGATTACGTCGAGCTGCTGCTCACGTGTCAAGTCGATGAACTTAACAGCGTAACCACTAACACGGATGGTGAAGTTCTGGTACTCTTCCTTCTCTGGGTGCTCCATCGCATCCTTGAGCTTATCGATACCGAATACGTTCACGTTCAGGTGGTGAGAACCCTGGTTGAAGTAACCATCCAATACACCTACCAATGTCTGGGCACGCTCCTCATCGTTGTGGCCGAGAGCACCTGGACTGATGGTCTGAGTATTAGAGATACCATCGAGAGCATACTCGTATGGCAACTTAGCTACTGAGTTTAATGAAGCCAAAAGACCATTCTTCTCTGCACCGTAAGATGGGTTAGCACCTGGAGCCAAAGGAGCACCGGCTGGACGACCATCAGGCATGTTGCTGGTGAACTTACCGTATACTACATTTGATGTGATAGTCAGGATAGATGTAGTTGGCTCAGAATTGCGGTATGTATGATGCTTCTTGATCATGTTCATGAAGGTCTTGAGCAACCATACTGCAATCTCATCAGCACGCTCATCATCGTTACCGTAACGTGGGAAGTCGCCCTCGGTCTTGAAGCTGAGAGGGAAGCCTGTCTCATCACGGACGATGTTTACCTTGGCATACTTGATAGCTGAGATAGAGTCAACCACGTGGCTGAAACCAGCGATACCTGTAGCGAAAGTACGACGAACATCTGTATCGATGAGCGCCAACTCTGCTGCCTCGTAGAAATACTTATCGTGCATGTAGTGGATGAGGTTCAATGTCTTCACATAAACGCCAGCCAACCAGTCCATCATATCCATGAAACGTGGCATGAACTCCTCGTATGTCAATACATCACCCTCAACGGCGCGATACTTAGGACCGCACTGCTCGCGTGTCTTTGAGTCAACACCGCCAGAAACAGCGTAGGTCAAGCACTTAGCCAAGTTGGCACGTGCACCGAAGAACTGCATTTCCTTACCTGTCTGTGTAGCTGATACACAGCAGCAGATGCTATAGTCGTCACCCCAAACTGGGCGCATTACGTCATCGTTCTCATACTGGATAGAGCTTGTCTTTACAGAAATCAGAGAAGCGTAGTGCTTGAATGCCTTTGGCAAGCGAGAGCTATAGAGTACAGTGAGGTTTGGCTCTGGTGAAGGACCCATGTTCTCCAATGTGTGGAGGAAACGGAAGTCGTTCTTGGTAACCATTGAGCGGCCATCCTGACCCATACCACCTACTTCGAGAGTAGCCCAAACTGGGTCACCGGTGAAGAGCTCGTTGTAAGAAGGAATACGGGCGAACTTAACCATACGGAACTTCATGACCAAGTGGTCGATGAGCTCCTGAGCCTCATCCTCGGTAAGAGTACCCTCGTTCAAGTCGCGCTGGATATAGATGTCGAGGAATGTAGAGATACGACCTACAGACATCGCAGCACCATTCTGAGTCTTCACAGCTCCGAGGTAACCGAAGTACAACCACTGAACAGCCTCGCGAGCGTTCTTAGCTGGCTGAGAAATGTCGTAACCATACAACTGAGCCATCTCCTTCAAGCCCTTGAGCGCCTTGATCTGCATAGAAACCTCTTCACGGAGACGGATTACTTCGTCAATCATCTCACGGTCGCCCATGTTAGCGAGGTCGTTCTTCTTCTCCTCGATGAGGAAGTCGATACCATAGAGAGCCACACGACGGTAGTCACCTACGATACGTCCACGACCGTAAGTATCAGGAAGACCGGTAAGAATGTGGTTATGGCGAACGAGTTTCATCTCTGGAGTATAAGCATCGAATACGCCATCATTATGAGTTTTGCAATACTTGTGGAAGATTTCGTGAAGCTTCTCAGATGGCTGATAGCCGTATGTAGTACAAGCCTGCTCCGCCATCTTGATACCACCGTATGGCATGAAGGCACGCTTCAGAGGCTTATCAGTCTGAAGACCTACCACTTTCTCCAAATCCTTGGTACCCTCACCGATATAAGCAGCACCATAAGCTGTCAATCCTGAAACAATTTCTGTTTCCATATCAAGCACACCACCCTTGGCGCGCTCCTCCTTCTGGAGTTCCTTCAATATACCCCAAAGGGTGTTAGTTGCCTGAGTTGGTTCTGCAAGGAACGACTCATCGCCGTCATAACAAGTGTAGTTGTTCTGAATGAAATCACGAAGATTCACTTCACTCTGCCACATGTTTCCTTTGAAACCTCTCCATTCTATTTTCATCATTTTAATACTTTTTTTTTATAAAGTTAATAATTATATATTATTTGCACACACTATCTATTTTGAGTTGGGTTTTACACCTATTTTATATATAGTAAAATAAAAAAGCCCGAACACGTTTGTGCCCGGGTTTTTAAGCACCTTTATTAGAAGGTGCGTATATCATGATGTTATCGTTCTTTCCGACAGCATCTGTTTTTCCTACATATCCTAAGTTAATTCCCACTATTAATTTCATGTCTTTTAAATTCATTATTTGTAATTGGCTTGCAACAGTTTTGCGATGCGGATGCAAAGTTACAACAATAAAATGAGAAAAGAGAAGAAAAATCTAAAATTTCTTCTCTTTTCTATGCAAAATCATCATTTATGAGTATCATTCTACTGATTCTCAAAGAAATGATTGAAATTTTCGAGACATAATCCGAAGCACTTCTCATGAATCTGACGTGTCATGGTAACAGGGTTCTCAGCATTCAGAATTGTACCGCTCATAGCTACACCGATGCCCAATTCTGCAAGCGGACCAATATCGTCTGGAGTCAAGCCTCCGATGGCTACCATAGGCAGAGAGATTTTATTCTCCCTCATCTGCTCAACAATCTGATGATAACCCTCTATGCCCAACACCGGAGAGAGTTTCTCCTTGGTAGTGGTATAGCGGAACGGACCGCAACCGATATAATCAGCCCCCTGTTCATGCAAACGGCGAATATCATCAAAAGTATTGGCTGTGCCTCCGATAATGAATTCATCACCCAGGAACTTACGGGCCTCATTAACCGGCATATCGTTCTTGCCAAGATGTACACCATCTATCTGTAACTTCTTCACCAGTTCTACGCGGTCGTCGAGAATAAAGGTTGCACCGGCACCCTCACAAGCCAACTTCAACTTACGGGCAATAGGCTCTACCTCTTCATCGGTAGCACCCTTCATACGAAGCTGAACCCAACTACATCCCCCGATAAGTGCCAGATAGGCACCTTCGAGATAAGAGAAGCGCTCGTTCTGATGCGTGATAAACTGAAAGCTCGTCTGAAAATGAGCTAATGCTAAAGACTTGTTCATACGTTCTATAAAATATAAATTCGCTTGCAAAGGTACTACATTCACACGACAAAATCCTACAATTTACCTTTTTTAAACTTCGTCATTTGGAAATGGGCGGTCTGCCTTGGTGGCTTTTAAAGATGAAGGATATTTTATTTTGTTTTTTTATACTTTCTTATTTTAATATATGAATACTTTTCTGTACCTTTGCACCATAAAACTATTTATTTTATGTTAACAGATATTGAAATAGCTAAATCAGTAAAATTGCGCCATATCAATGAAGTGGCAGCAGAACTTGGAATTCACGAAGACCAAGTGGAAAACTACGGCCGTTACATCGCTAAGATTACTACGGACAAAATTGACAGAAACAAGTTCAAGAACCATCATCTCATCCTCGTTACCGCTATCAGTCCTACCAAGGCTGGTAATGGCAAGACCACCGTATCCGTGGGTCTCGCCCTGGGTATGCAGAAGATTGGCAAGAAGGCTGTAGTGGCTCTTCGCGAACCATCTCTGGGTCCTTGCTTCGGCATGAAGGGTGGTGCTGCAGGTGGCGGTTACGCCCAGGTTTTGCCTATGGATAAGATTAATCTTCATTTCACTGGCGATTTCCATGCCATTACAGAGGCCAACAACATGATTGCTGCCCTTTTGGACAACTACCGTTTCCAGCACGAGGCAGAGGGTTTCAAGTTGAAGAAGATTCTCTGGCGCCGTGTGATGGACGTAAACGACCGTGGTCTCCGCCGCATTATCACCGGTATCGGCGATAAGAACGGCATCGAGACAGAGTCAGGTTTCGACATTACGCCAGCTTCTGAGATTATGGCTATCATGTGTTTTGCAACAAGCATCGATGATCTTCGTCGCCGTATAGATAACATCCTCCTGGGCATCACCGAGGATGACAAGCCATTTACCGTAAAGGATATGGGTGTAGGTGGCAGTATCGTTGCTCTCCTTCTCGATGCTTTGAAGCCAAATCTGGTTCAGACAACAGAGGGAACACCGGCATTTGTTCATTGCGGTCCTTTTGCCAACATTGCTCATGGCTGCAATTCCGTCATGGCTACTGCTGCTGCTCTTGAGTATGGCGACTATGCCATTACAGAGGCAGGATTCGGTGCAGATCTCGGTGCAGAGAAATTCTATGACATCAAATGCCGCAAGACAGGTTTGCAACCAGACCTCACCGTTCTCGTTGTTACCCTCCAGGCGTTGAAGATGCATGGTGGTGTAGCTCTGGAAGATATCAAGAAGCCAAACATCGCAGGTATGGAAGCCGGTTACTGGAACCTCGACAAGCACGTAAAGAACCTGCAGAGCTTTGGTCAGACTGTAGTGATTGCATTCAATAAATTTGCAACCGATACAGATGAAGAAATCGAAGTATTGCGCAAGCATTGCGAGGAGCTGGGTTGCGGTTTCGCAGTAAACAGCGCCTTTGCCGAAGGCGGAAACGGTGCCATTGAACTTGCCAACCTCGTAGTGAAGACCATCGATGAGCGTCCATCAGCCCCTCTCTATTTTGCTTACGATGATAACGATACCGTTGAGGAGAAGATAGAAAAGGTTGCATTCAATCTTTACGGAGCAGGCAGCGTGACATTGAGCGATTCTGCTAAGGCGATGATTGAAGAGATCAAGAAACTGGGTGCAGAGAAGTTCCCTATCTGTATTGCCAAGACTCAGTACAGTTTCTCTACCGATGCCAAGGCATACGGTCCTACAGAAGGTTTCGAACTCCACGTTCGCGACATCACCGTAAATATGGGTGCCGAGATGATTGTAGTCATCGCTGGTCCTATCATGCGTATGCCAGGTTTGCCAAAGAGCCCACAGGCTGAGCGCATTGATGTAGTAAACGGTGAGATTACAGGACTTTCATAAATAAGCATCTAGCCTAGAATATAGAAAAGGCACGGATTACACAGATTACACGGATTTATCATGAGCGTCATAAATCCGTGTAATCTGTGAAATCCGTGCCTAAAATATCACAGCGCAGAAAAAACACTTTATCTCATACTGAATTCGCAACCACAATATAACTGATTATAGAATTCATTGATTCTCAAGAGTTCACCTCGGCGATTCTGCAAACCGCCCTTCCGCCAATTCATATCCCACCATTCTACATCAGGATAAGCCTCAACGGCAAGATGACCGGCAGCATCTATCTGTCTGATATTCTTCCAGCGCGAAGATGCCAACGAGGTAGTAAGAAGGTGAAATCCATGCTCCTGCGCATACTTGGCTGCATGAGAGAGGCGGAACTGAAAGCAGACAGAACAACGGCTGCCACGCTCGGGCTCATCCTCTAAACCCTTAATAACAGAAAGCCACTCATGATGATCATACTCATCCTCTACATAAGGTACATTCTGGGCTTCCAGAAATCGTTTCAGTTCATGTTTACGAACATCATACTCCTGCTGAGGATAGATATTACTGTTACTGAAATATACAGTAGGCTTCATACCATTACGAAGCATACATTCTACGATAGCCGCCGAACAAGGTGCACAACAGGCATGCAACAAGACAGCCTGACCTTCAACCTTGCTTCCATCCGGGAGAGTAAGTTTTACGTATTTATATTGTTCTTCTACAGGAATCTTCATTATTATCAATATTAAATATAAAATTTAAAATGTGAACAGCTACTTCTGATGTGAAGTATTTTCGCCTTGTTTCAAAAAACAAATGGAGTACAATCTCACGACACCCCCCATTTGCCCAAATATATGCGAAAACTAGTGCAAAGGTACAACATTTATTCGAACCACCAAATTTTTAACACGTTTTTTTCATCACAATGGTTCAAGCGGCTAATATTTAACTATATGTTAACACTTAAACACCAGTTTCGTTATCTTTAAGAACTATAAATCACGTTTCAGCGTGATAACTGTCAGTTCAGGCCATGCGCCTAGGCGGAAAGGGAAAGAACCACCAATACCCGATGATACATAGAGCATCTGCTCACCAATCCGGTAAGCTCCGCCCCACTCTTTGAAAGCCATGCGGGCAGGCGTCCATTTACCTATTTTCAATTGTCCTGCATGCGTATGTCCCGCCAGAGTAAGTTGTATCTTCTTACCAACTACTTCTCTGCGCCAATGATGAGGATCATGACTCAAGAGGATTTTAAACATATCTGGATTCAACCCCTTCATCGCTTTCTTCAGATTACTGCGATTGGTGAAAGGAGGCTGACCGGGATTCTCTACGCCTATTACAGCGATAGATGCCATACCATGACTCACCACATGATGTTCGTTCATCAGCTGATGCCACCCCAGACTTTCCTGATAACCATAAAGCATACGGCGGTTTCTCTTCAAAGCGCCAATAGAATGATTGTTGCCATATTCACAATAATCATGATTTCCCCAGATAGAATAGATGCCATCTGACGCATGAAGCTGCCCCAGCGTATCCAGATAAGGCTCCACTTCGCTGGCTTGGTTATTGACCAGATCGCCCGTAAAGAGAATCATATCGGGTTCTTCATTGTTGGTCGCATCCACCACCTTCTGCACGAAATCATTGCCGGGAGGAAACGAACCGAGATGAAAGTCGGTAATCTGTACCAGACGGTAACCATCAAAATAAGGTGGCAAATCGGGCGAGGTAAAGGTAATATGTTTCAGTTCTAACCGCTTCCAACCCTCTATAAAGCCGAAGGCAAACCACCCCATTACACCCAAAGCTGGAATCAGAGCAAAAAACCAAGGAAGAAATGCATCGAACAGGATGAAGACAACCTTAGGGAATGCCGAGAAAAGTATGGTAGTAAAGAGTACACGGACTGACAACTTATGGAAGAACCCCATCTGCAACCCCACTTCGGCAAGAACAAGTAACAACGAGGGAACCCACCATAAGATGGCTAGCAGCAAAGGCCACTCACTCACCCCGATGTGCCAAAGCCAGAAGTCGGGCAGGAATGCCAGAACCGACATGACTACTATATAGAATATGGATCTTAATACCTTTTTTAATACCTTCTTCATTGTTTTTCTTTATAACTGGGTACAAAGGTACGATAATTCATAGACAATACAAAATAAATTTAAATATATTTTCAATGTTTTGTTATTTGAGAAGATTGCATTATCTTTGCATAAGAAAAATTAAATAAAATGGCACGACGACTAAGAAAAAAACGCATAGCAATCATATTGCTTACCTTTACAGCAATCGTAGGATGGACTACACACAGCTGTGTATCTCGCTGTACATCAGCATCAGATAAGAACAAGGCGGCAGATTCGCTCCCTAAGGTTCACATCAACGATTCCATCTCAAATGCCCTGACAGAGGGGAAGGAATATCATGAGATGGACTCGGTAATAAAAAGGTATCTCAAGAGATGGGAAATCAATGGAGCCCAACTCGTCATCACCCGCAACGACTCGCTACTCTATGCCCGCGGATTCGGAATGGCGGATAAGGAGCGAGGCATCAGAATGGAGCCTAACATGCTGATGCGCTTCGCCTCTGTATCGAAACTGATTACAGCCGTAGGTATCATGAAGTTGCAGGAGATGAAGAAACTCAAGCTGAACGAGAAGGTGTTTGGCGAAAAGGGAATCCTGCGCGATACCGTTTACAACAACAGTATCAAGGACAAGCGATATTACGACATCACCGTAGAACAGTTGCTGCGCCATCAGGCTGGTTTCAACAATTATGCCGGTGACCCGGTATCTTCCACCCGCTACATCATGATGCAGAACCATCTCAAAACGCCACCTGATCACCCTACCCTGCTCAAGATTCTCTTGAAGCGCCACTTGGGCTATACTCCTGGCAAAGGCAAATGCTACAGCAATCTAGGCTACATGATTCTCTCCATGATTATAGAAAAGAAGAGCGGAATGAAATATGAAAACTTCATGCAGAAGTATGTGCTCCACCCAGCCGGCTGCTACGACATGCATATTGCGGGAACTTACTTAAAGGACCGCAGACCTAACGAGACGAAATACTACATGCATGGAGGAAGTATTCCGGTATACGAATATAACAACAGCGGCAGACTGGTAGAGAAATGCTATGGCGATACCGACCTTCCACGTCTCTCGGGTGCAGGTGCCTGGTGTGGTTCGACTGCAGAGTTGAGCCGCTTTATTGCCAGCATCGATGGTTTGCCACATGTCAAGGATATCCTCAGTAAGAAGAGTATCGAGTTTATGACGCGCGAGCAGGCTGACCACCAATACTCTATCGGCTGGAACTATACACCAAAGAGCAACAAACCATGGATTCGTACAGGTTCGCTGGCTGGCACATCAGCCATTGTCTTGAAATATCCGGATAACCAATGCTGGATTCTCATCACGAACACATCCACCTGGAAAGGACATGGTTTCTCTAACGATACAATGGCTTTCTTCGAGAAACTGAGAAAGAAATATATGGCAAACATGCCAAAGAAAGACTTGTTCTTATAAAACCAGAAAGAGGGTGAATCATTTACTTATGATTCACCCTCTTTTTATATTAATGATATGTTGTCTGAAAAGATAATATATGTTGTTAGAAAATATAACATAAGTTTTTGAGATAGTTAGTATCTCCGGTCGCACAACAGCTGTTGTGCGCTTGCATAACAGCTGATATGCGCATGCACAACACCTGTTGTGCATGCGTTAGCCAACTGTTATGCGCCAACTATTATCTAAACTTTCTTCATACCCTTTTATTGTTTATACAAAATCTTTGTTAATCTCGATTCGTATATACCTTAGAATGTATACTTCAAACCAACCTGGCCACGCCAGCGGCTATAGTATGAGCTAGGATACTTGAGAGGCATATCTGATGGGTTAGCGAACTGGAATACACCATCACCCTTGTACGTGATAGGAGAAACAAACTCGCTGTTATAACCACTACTGAAGGTACGGCCCCAATCCTTGTTCAGGAGGTTAGCCACGTTCATGATATCCAGAGTAAGTTCCAAAGCATGTACATACTTACCTGTACGGATGCCAAACTTCTGACCGAAGTGGAAGTCGAAATGACTCTCGAATGGCAAGTTATCACCATAACGCTCGAAGTACTCACCACGATGATCCTTCACATAACGAGTAGTAGCAAGCCACTGCTTCAAATTAGCACGCTGCTGCTCAGCAGTATAAGCATCAGTACCCAAGAACTGCATTTGGTCTACCTGCGCATCTGTAGGGATGAAAATCAAGTCATTACTTGTACCATTATCTCCGTTGATATCTCCACTATAAACGAGAGAGTAAGGAGAACCGCTCTGACCCTGGTAGATAAGACCTACAGTAGTGGTAAACAACTTGTTGGTTCCCCAGTTGAAGTGATAGAAAGCAGAAGCCTTCACTGTATGAGGCACATTATAACCACTATTAGCCAACTCTGGGTTGTTTGAGAAGCGATAAGTATGAGTATTACGCCAGTTGCTCTGAGCAACAGATGAGGTCATACTGCTTACAGACTCTGAGTGAGTGAATGTATAAGATGCATTCAGATCAAGACCGAACGCAAAGTGCTTAGCTGCTGACAAAGACAGGCTGTAGCTATAGCCCTTGCTGGTATTATACATTGCATAGATGTTGGTAAACGACTTAGCATCTGCCACCTTTGTATAAAGAGGACGGTTATCCCAGTTCATGTAAGAGGTCTGAGACAAGGTCTTACCAGACTCCTCATAAGCCAAGTTCTTGTAATAAACATCATTCAGACTCTTGCTGAAGATACCCTCAGCAGTCCAGTCGATACCCAGGAGATTGAAATCGAAACCAAGGTTAACACGCATAGTCTGAGTGAACTTGAAATCCTTGTCAAACACATTGATCAGCTGGCTACCGGTAGCCTTCAGATTATCTGCATTCTGAGTCTGCTTGTTAGGATCCATGATGAGCTGCACTGCAGAATTATTTTTTGCAGAGTAAGAAGATGTCTGCACACCAGTATTCGTAAAGTTGTTGCTCAACCAGACGAAAGGAATACGACCAGTGAATACACCGATACCTCCACGAAGTATATATTTGCGGTTCTTTTCAATATCCCAACGGAAACCTACACGAGGGCTCCACATTGGTGTACTGGCAAGTTTCTGATTGGTCTTGAAACCATATCCCTTACCTGCTGCCCACTCATTGAACTTAGCATTCTCGGCAGGAGTATCAAAGAACAGAGGCATATCCATACGGAGACCATAGGTGAGCTGGAAGCTGTCTGTCACATCCCACTTGTCCTGTACATAAAAGCCCAGCTGAGCTGCGCTAAACTCTGGTGCCCAACGAGGATTACCAGTCACCTCAACATTAGCCTGTGTGAAGTAGAAGTTCTTGATATACTTACCATCACCTCCAAAACCATCGGCTCCACAACCATTATAATAATTCAGAAAATCGTCAGGAGTATCAAAATAATAGCATCCATAGAGATTCTGAAGGAAGAGGTTAGAGAACTTGTAAAGCTCATTATGTGTACCGAATGTCAGTGTATGATTACCCTTGTACCATGTAAAGTTATCTTCGAGGGTATAAATGTCCTGTTTCAATCCATTAGCCATTGAGGAATATTCATTACCGATATTCATGGTACCATTTCCCACCTTATAGATAGTGATAGATGGTGCAGGCTGACCAGAAGTACGCTCATCACGAACACTAACGTAAGATACACGTGCCTCATTGCTCAGGTTTGGAGAGATGCGGCTCTGCAACTCTGCTGAGAAAGAATGAGTTTTAGATTTGAAATCATACAAGTGGTCGGTAGTATTCAATGTAGCAATACCACCCAGACCAAGCGTCTGCTTAGCATCAACATAACTCCAACGTACAGAGAACTTGTTGAACTCGTTGATATTCCAATCCAACTTCAAACCAGCTTTCTGGCTCTTCACGTTCTTATCCTTATCTGCCCATGAAGTTGCATAATCATACCCCTGACGGTTAGCCAAGTCATAAATCTTAGACATCAAGTGCTTAGCCAAATCCGGATTAAACTTAACATCTGGAGAATCGATGGTATACTGAGTTGGGTACGACTTTTCTGAATTCTCATAGTTTGCGAAGAAGAAGAGTTTGTTTTTGATGATTGGACCACCGAGCGTAAATCCGAACAAAGTTTCCTTCTCATCATCATAAGGCTGAGCATAGGTACCATCCATATTCTTATAATGACGACCTACCAAATCCTGGTTGTTTCCATAGAAATAGCCACTTCCATGGAATTCATTGGTACCGCTCTTGGTTACCGCGTTGATGGCACCACCGGTAAAACCACCCTGGCGAACATCGAAAGGAGCGATATTTACCTGAATCTGGTCAATAGTCTCCATAGAAACAGGCTGAGATCCAGCCTGACCGCCATTACTGCCATTAGCAGTAAGACCGAACACGTCGTTATTCATCACACCATCAATCTGGAATGAATTATAACGGTTGTTCATACCGGCAAATGACATAGAACCAGACTGCCCGTTTGTAGTAAGCTGTGGATTCAGGCGAGCCACATCCGCAATACTGTGCGAGATAGAAGGCATATCAGCTATCTGCTGAGCATTGATACTCATGGCCGCACCGGTCTTCGTACCATTCAGACCAGCCTTACCCGAAACAACAACCTCCTGAAGCTGCTTGGCATCTTCCTGAAGAGAGCAAGAGAGATTTTGGCTTTCACCCAAGTTCAGACTGACATTGTTGAAAACCTTGTCCTTATATCCGATATAAGAGATACTTACCTTGTAAGGACCACCTGGACGCATACCCTGAATAGTATAGCGACCATCTACATTTGTTACAGCACGATACACAGTACCAGATGGCTGGTGTGTAGCAGTAACTGTAGCACCAATAACGGTTTCGCCATTGGAAGAAATCTTACCACTAATGCCTGAAGTGGTAATCTGAGCCATTGCAGCGTTCACCGTCAGGATGAACAAAGCCAGAAGTAAATGCAATCTTTTCAGCATACCTTTTTTAAAAAATTAATTAATAATACGGGGGAATAGCCCCCAAATATCTATTACGGGTGCAAAATTAAACAAAAAATTCGATATAAGTGTTACAACAGCATGAAAAAATGTGTTTTATAACATAAAAAAAATCTGCGTTAAGCAAATAACGCAGATTTCCTTTAATTTGTTATTTTATAACGGGGGTTTGCTTATAGTTTTTTCTGGAGGCTAAAAGCGGGGGACTGAGCTTTTATGACAGGCGATGGAATCGTCTGGAACGGAGGCTAGGCTCCCTTACACCTAGCTCTTAACTTACTTCCTTGCTCTTAACTTACACCTTATTCAAACCTTACTACTTGCTGCTAGAGCGAGGGCTAGGTGCCTTACTCCTTTCGCTGCCAGATGCTCATTACCTTGCGTCGGATGGCTACGATGTTCAGGATAGAAACTATCAGGAACAGGAACAGACCTAGGGCGATGGCTGGGAGCATGGTGCCCTCGTCGATATCAGGGAAGAGGGTTTCGATGAAGCCCATGTAGTAATCGCGGAGGAAGAAGAGGATGATCCAAGCGATGATGAGTACCACGATGTTCAGCGCAATGGTGAGCACCTGATATGGCTTTGCTACATTGTTCGGACTGTAACCTATCAGAAGAAGATTCTCTAACTTAGAAGAGTTCTTCTGTACCAGCAGATAGATGCTGAGCATCAGAATGTAGAAGCTCAAAACGGAGATAACCAAACCGATAATCATCACCATCGATACCATCATGCGGAGGAAATAGGTAGTTTTCTCAGCATCCAGCTTGTCTGTCTCTACCTCATAACCATTATCATCCAGGTATTTGGTAATGTTCTCGTCTCCCGGGTTACCTACCTCAACGATGAGGCGGTTAGGATCGCTCTTCTGGTTTGGCGCAAATTCCTGGTTACTCCAGTCCATGAAAGCCTGTGGAACGAGGATGGTGTTGAGTCGCGAAGAGAAACCGATAACCTTTCCCTTAAACTGCTCTTTCTTGCCACCAGCCTGAATCTGGATATTGAAATCAATCATGCCCATCAGTCCATCGCTGATTTTAGGGAGCGAATGACTCTGGGCGAAACCGAAGTTATACATATTAATATAGGTACGCGGGAGGATGATTGGCACCTCCTGAGTTCCCGGCGTATATTTCCAGTCCTTGAGCGGCACATCTACAAAACCGTCAGGCACACTCTCGAAGAAGAGTTCGCTGTTCAGAACGTTCACGCCGTTTACACCCATCTGGGCATCTACCTTATATTCAGTAGAGGTGAATTTTCCTATCTTCTTTACAAACTTCTGGTCGCCGATTTCATCGATTTCAGAACCCGAGAAGGTATTGGAACGGCCGCTGATGGTATTTCCCATACCTATCTTCTTGCTCATGATGAGGTAGTCGGCTTTCATGAAACTGTCTTGCTGAGTGAAGACAGGCAGCACGTCTTTATAAAACTGAAAGCCGAAAAGAACGATGAGCATACCGAAGAGATTGGCGAAGGCAAAGCCCGCAAACTGAGGTATGCTGATATGCTGACGCAATAATTTCCAAACGAGATTCATTTTAAATTTTAAATTTATAATTTATAATTTTCAGTTTATAGCAAACTTGCTATTAACTATAAACTATAAACTGTCAACTATTAACTTTACTAAAGTTTAAACACGTGCTCGTAGGGCAAGCCCATGTGCTTACCGATACTGGTTACAATGACGCCAGCCCCCTGCTCCTTCGCTTCGGTCATCATGATATCTGCCATGATGCGCGAATTGTTGTCGTCGAGGTGACTAATAGGCTCATCAGCCAGAATGAAGTCGAAAGGCTGACAGAGCGCACGCATCATTGCCACACGCTGCTGCTGTCCGAACGACATTCTGCCGATTTTGGCATCTACCTTATCAGCAATACCGAGCATCTCAAACCATTTAAGAATCTGCTCACGCGTCTTGAATCCGATTATTTTGTTCTTAATTTCTACATTCTCCAGGGCAGTAAGCTCAGGGAAGAGACGGAGTTCCTGAAAGAGATGGCTGATGTGCTTTTTGCGCATCTCTACCCAGTCTTTCACCTTGTAGTTGGCGGTAACATCATTGTCGAACATCACGCTTCCGCTGTAGTCGTGACGATAGCCGAGCACATAACTGCAGAAAGTACTCTTTCCGCTGCCACTCTCTGCCTCGATAAGATAAAGATGACCTTTCTCGAAGGTAACATCCTGCTTCCATATCTCCGAATCCAGGTCGTTGCGCTGGGCAAAAACCTGTGGGAGAACGGAATGAAGCTGAATCTTTTCCACTTTTTTTATGTTTAATGTTTAATCTTTTACCTTTAAAGTATAGACCACCGAAGTAAGATTTCCGAAGACAGGGGTGAGCAGACCGGTTACGGTAGAGATGGCATCATCCTTGCCCGAGCCGTCACTATCAGAACTCTTGGCGAGATTGATGACCATTGCCAGTTTCTGACCGACGATGAGTTTCTGAATCTTTGCATCTATCGGATGATTACTTGGTTTCACGGCATATTGCGCCATCAACTGGTCGCTTCCGCTAAAGAACTGCTTGTCATCCGTCACACCGAAATAGAACGAGGTTTTGCCATCGGTATAGAAGTAAGCATTCTTTCCCCAATTGGCTATCTTCGCACCAGCCGGACATGAAGTTTTCCAATAATCAACATCGCCCAACCACTTGGCATGCGACAGTTTAGCAGCCATCGTCATCTGCATATTGTTATCCGTAAGCGAAGGCATCACGATAGCCATATCCCCATCCACACTACGGATGATATTATCCATGTCGATGGCCTGGTTGATACCCATCAGGAGGGTCTGAAGGCTGCGGTTGCTCTGCATCATCGGCAGGAACTGCTCGCCCTTTACGTTCATGAAGATACCCGCCAGGGCATCAGCAGGCATCGACTTGACGTAGCTGCCTTTAATCGGACGATAGGTTTGAGCCGCCTTCTTCAGGGCCTCATCTATTTCTTTATTAAAGGAGAAAGTTTCTCCCTTCACCTGCAGGATACCGTCTTTCACGTCCATCTCAGCAGCAATCACTACCTGCGAAGGGTCGGTATCTTTAGGAGTACCAAGGGTAAATGGAGCTACGAACTTCTCCGGCAGCGCCTGAGCCTGAGCCACCATAGCCATAGGCGAAGTGATGGTTTCCAGACGTTCAAACATAGGCGATGCGGTTATACCTTCGTCCTCATCAGCCTTCAGATATTTCACCATCTGCTGCTGGAGCTGGGCCTGCGCATCGGCTACAACTGGTCCCATAACGAGGAGTGCCTGATCAGAGAAGCCGACCAGCCACGAATTTTTCAATACAGAGAAATGAAAGCCTTTGCGCTCCTTCACCTCTGTAGCGATATGCTGTTTGGCAAGTGAAGCAAGCCAGTCTTCTACATCGCCCTCATCGCTCACCTTGGCACAAAGTCCGAGGTTGCCATCAGCACTCTCAAAGAGAAAAATCTTCTCTGAGATGTCGATGCCACACTTCGATGCATCCTCAACGTGCAACAGAGACTTGAGCATTCCCGCCTTGTCTTCATCGCTTTTGCCGGATGCCATCTGCTGCATGTCAACAGAGATGAGCGCAGTACTTTTCTTTGGAATGGCATTGAGATAGTCAGTGCCCGAGCATGAGCTCAGCAATCCCAATACGACAGCCAAGCACATGAACATCAAACTCTTATACAATCTTTTCATCACACTAGTAAATATTATAAAGCTCTTGCCAGATGGCACATGTTGACAGCCACCAATCCTGCCGTTTCCGTACGGAGGCGACTGGTGCCAAGCGAAACACTCTCATATCCGTTTTCCAGGGCCAGTCTCACCTCATCGATAGAGAAATCGCCCTCAGGTCCTACCAGCACGGTGATGTCATCGGCACCCTCCTGGGCTGCTCCGGCAGAATCATCAGCTGGGCATGACTTGAAAATCTCGGCAAAAAAGTCTTTCTTTTCTATCTCCTCATAACAATGGCAGATAAACTTTCTGCCATTGCGGGGAGTAGTAATAAAATCTTTAAAGTTCTGCAGTTCGTTGACCACAGGTTTCCAAGCCTTGCGGCTCTGCTTGACGGCAGAAACCACAATTTTGTCTATGCGGTCTATGCGGATGACCTTGCGTTCAGAGAACTTGCAGTTGAGGAAAGAGATTTCATCGAAGCCGATTTCCGTAGCCTTCTCTGCCATCCATTCAATGCGGTCCATCATCTTTGTCGGGGCGATGGCCAGGTGAATGTGTCCGCGCCAGGCAGGCTGCTGCGGCATAACCTCCTTCACCTCATAGATGCACCGTTTGTTGGTAGCCAGCGAAACTCCTGCACGGTAGAACACCCCCTTGCCATCCATCAGGAACAATTCGTCCCCCGTCTGGATACGCAAAACCCTGAGTGCATGAGTAGCCTCTTCCTGAGGCAGTTCTGTCTGTGTAGCCGCATCTGGCACATAGAAAAATCTAACTTCTTTCATTTCCTCTTATTGTTACTTTTTCTTCTTAATTTTCTGTTATTCCGTAAGAATATCCTTTAATTATTCACTTTTTTTGCCTTTGCGGTGCTCTATCTCATCGCGAATGGCTGAGGCTGTTTCGTAATCTTCTTCATTAATGGCACAATCCAATGCTTTTTCGAGCATCTGGTCTGGCAAAGCCGAAATAGGTACCGCACAAGAAGTCGAACTCATATCATTTTTATTAAAAGGAGTAGAAATTTCCTTTATAACCAGCTCTGTTGTATACATTTCTATATCCGCAGCCACAGACAGCAACACAGCCTGGTCAGTCTTGATGCTCATACGTTCATTTGTGATTTTATTCACAAGAGTAGCAAATACTCCCCTCTCTGGCGTAGCATCGAATTCGAGATAGAAATCGTCTACATTGAGCCTGTCAAATAGTGTCCAAAGTACAGAGACCACATCATTTTTAAAATCAGAAGTTTTCGAATTACATGCCTTCAGCTGCTCTGCTAAATATTCATTAGTCATAATAGACAAAGCTCTTTTTTCGGATTCGTCTACCAAACTAATAATACATGTCCCGGAAGCTTCCGGAATGCCAAAGCAGGCAGCGAGTTTAAGTTTGTACAACATCATTATGTACCCTTTCTTTATTTATTTAAATTTATTTATATTCTTACGTAACATTCTGTTTTTACTCTCGCGTTGAGTATGACACTTTTTCTTCCTTATTTCTGTTCTTTCTTCGGACGGAAGAGGACAGCAAAGGCTACAGCTACCACGAGCGCATAACCGGCAAAGATGAACCAGCAGGTTTTCCAGTCACCCATCAGGTAGCCATCATCTGTCCAGTGGCAGTAATGGTTGATGACCATACCTGCGAGAATGGTTCCGATAGATGCTCCCAGACCGTTGGTCATCAGCATGAACAGTCCCTGAGCCGATGCTCTTACCTTCACATCACATTTCTGGTCTACAAACAGACCGCCCGACACATTGAAGAAGTCGAAGGCTACACCGTAAACGATGCATGAGAGGATGAAGAAGGTAACACCTGGGAATGCAGGATTGCCCAATCCGAAGAAACCGAATCGCAAAACCCATGCCATCATGGCGATGAGCATCACAACCTTGATGCCATAACGCTTCAGGAAGAACGGAATGAGAAGGATGCAGAGCGCCTCGGCCACCTGAGAGATGGATATCAGGAGCGTAGCATTGTTAGCTGCAAAAGTATCGAGCATCGCAGGATCGCCCTTGAAACTGGTAATGAACGGAGTGGCATAGCCATTGGTTACCTGCAGACTCATACCGAGCATGCAAGAGAAGATGAAGAACATCGCCATCTCACGGCTCTTGAAGAGTTTGAAGGCATCGAAACCCCATGTCTCTACCCAGCTTTTTGTCTCTTTCTTCACGATAGGACAGGCTGGCAATGAGAAGCAATAGAGGAAGAGAAGAATGCTGAGCACACCCGATACCAGGAACTGATAATGGGTATACTGGAACTTATGGGCGTTCTCGCTCAACAGGAACGAGAATGAACCATTGTCCCAGGTAGCACAGTTCACGATCCACATCGTGAGGATGAAGCCCACGGTTCCGAATACACGGATTGGCGGAAAAGCCTTCACGGTGTCGAGCCCGTTGCTCTTCAATATACAGAATGCCGAAGTATTTGACAATGCCAATGTAGGCATATAGAAAGCCACGCTGAAGGTGTAAACGGCAATAAACATTGCCTCATTAGGAGTCTGACTAGCCTGTCCCATACCGAACAGACCAATCATGGCTGCTCCTGCCAAAAGGTGACAATAGCCTAAAAGACGTTGCGGCTGGATATACTTATCTGCCACAATACCCATCAATGTAGGCATAAAAATAGATACGATTCCCTGTATGGTATAGAACCAGGAAATCTCGGCACCCATCCCAGCCTTGCCGAGATAGTTGCCCATAGACGTAAGATAAGCTCCCCAAACTGCAAACTCCAGGAAGTTCATCACTGCTAGGCGTACTTTCAGATTCATAGTTTAATGTCTTTTATTATAAAATATTAGCTGCAAAGATACAAATTTTCGGGTAAAAAGCACACGATTTTGAAGATTATCCGCATGAAAGCTAGCATATTTAACAAATTATGTGTATTTTTGCAGCCGATTTCAACAGATATAAGAGAAAAATAATATAGAAACAACAGATATGTTAGTAAAATTTTTCCTCACGTGCAATAAAATCGGGGCTTTCACGCTAGGTGGAGGCTACGCCATGATACCGATCATGGAACAGGAATTTGTAGACAAGAACCAGTGGATGAACAAACAGGAGTTCATGGATATCATGGTAGTGGCTCAGACCACTCCGGGCATCTTCGCCATCGACATGGCGAGTCATATCGGCTATAAGCTGAAGGGAGTCTGGGGAGGCATTGTGGGTGCCATAGGCATCGCCCTGCCTTCTATCATCGCCATTCTCATCATCGCCATGTTCTTCCAGCATTTCAAGGACAATTATTGGGTGGGTAAGTTCTTCATGGGTGTGCGCCCTGCCGTGGTAGCACTCATTGCTGCGCCTTGCTTCAAGATGGCAAAGACGGCAAACATCAACCGCTACAACATCTGGATTCCCGTTGTCTGCTGTCTGCTGATTGCAGCTTTCGGTATCTCCCCTATCTACATCATCATCGCAGCCGGTGTGCTGGGCTGGCTCTATGGAAAGGTAAAAAAGGTAAAAAGGTAAAAAAGTAAAAAGGTAAAAAATATAGAGATTATGCTATTTCTAAAGTTATTTCTGATATTTACCAAGATTGGTACATTTAATTTTGGTGGCGGATATGCGATGCTTTCGCTCATCCATAACGAGACGGTAGTGAAGAACCATTGGCTTACCAATGCTGAGTTTACGGATATTGTGGCTATCAGCCAGTCTACACCGGGACCTATCGGCATCAACTGTGCCACCTACGTAGGTTATACCGCCTGCCTTCACGACGGCTATCCTACCTGGGCAGCCTGTCTGGGTTCGGTATTGGCTTCGCTCTCCATCATGTGGCTGCCTTTTATCATCATGATTCTCATCAGCCGTTATCTGATTACGCACAAGGATTCTAAAATCGTAAAGGATATCTTTGCGGGACTCCGCCCTGCCATCATCGGACTGATAGCTGCTGCCGCCGTTCTCCTGATGAATAAAGAGAACTTCGGATCACCAACCGACGATCCGTTTGTCTTCGGAACAAGCATCGTGCTGTTTTTGGCTGCTTTCTACTTCACAAAATTCAGAAAGACCAACCCTATCCTGCTGCTTTTCATCTGCGGTATCATCGGAATGGTTATCTTCTAAACATCGCCCTGCGGCCTGAACCAACGGCCTCCAGCCGATGGGAAAGACAAGGGGCTGATGCCTTCAGATAGGGACAAAAAAAAATTGATTGTCTCACGACAACCAATCTTTTATTAACCTTAATAATCTAATACCATGAAAAACACGATGCAAAGGTACAAATAATCTTGTAACCTGCAATAGTTTATAGCAAAAAACTTCAAGGATTTAACTCTCCTTAAAAGTTTTACCATTCCAATTAAATTTTCTTTGCATTTTTATTGCATTCACAGCCTTCTTATCGTCAGCAGGCAGGAAAGGTAAAGCCAAGCGCACTACGAGGCTGTTTTCGTGTTGCAAGAGCAGAGCACTCACGATTTTGAGTTCAATTTTCCCCTTGAGTTCCTCAAACTTAGCCTCGCTCATCGTATCGGGTTTGGCAACAAGACCGGAAGCCAGTTGCTGCAAAGATTTCCCATCGAAAATCCTGCTGGCATCCTGCTCTTGCCAGTCCTGATTAAAGAGATAGAGTTCGCTCTCCTTCTCTACTCCGGCAAAGGTTTTCACCACGCAAAGCAGCGAATCGCCGTTAGCCGATGGCAGTTTCTTCATCTGCAAAGTAGCGCTCTTGCTTGTTCTCAACTGAGCGAAATCAGCAGTCAGCGTATCCATCACACTCGTTTCGCCTAACAGATTCTTCACTTCCGCCTTCACTCCCATCTCCTGCAGCTCAGCAAATTCCAGCCGCAGGTTGTGGTTGAGATAAGGCACAACAGAATCGGGCATCGAAACCAGCAAGTCCTTCATCGACTTGGCTTCCATGCCCATACTTGCCATCATCAGACAAGCGCATAATATATATTTTATCTTCTTCATCACTACAATTCCTTCGACCATTTCTTTCCCCAAGGGGTAAAGAGCCATATCAAAAATGCTGTTGCAGGAACCAAGCATATTGCAAAAGTTAAAGCCAATGTATTCATTTTTGAAGCCTTTAAATTATTTACTAAATTTCGCAAGTAAGCCCCATACGCCCTGAACCAACGGTCACCGGCCGAAGGGAAAGGTAAAGGGCAGAAGCTCCTAGCCCAGGGCAACACCCTGGGTATGCGATATAGAGATGGTACTAACGCCCTGTAAGGGCAAAAGCTTCTATACAGCAGCTATATTTTAAAGCTTTTGCCCTTACAGGGCGTAGGGCTAATACAACTATTACCCAGGGCGTTGCCCTGGGCTAGGAGCTTCTGCCCTTTCAGGGCGTGCCGGGAACATTAGTTCAGAACACAAAGGATTCTGCAGCAATACCAACCATTAGAGATCCTCCAAGAATTTCTTACCCCATTTTGTATGAAGCCAAAGTGCCATGGCACCAGCAACGACCGTAATCGTCGCATAAATCATAACTAATCCTTCCATATTTCTCTATTTTCCGACAAAATTACGGAAAATAAATGTAACTTGCAAATGATTTGCTCATTTTCTTTCGAAATTTAACCTAAAAAAGACGAAAAAGAGGAAAGCGCTTCATTACGAAACACTTTCCTCTAATTATCTAATCATTAATCGTACAATCTTCTTTCAGAAGAGATTTACTCCTCAACAGCAGCCTGCGCCGCAGCAAGTCTGGCGATTGGCACGCGGAATGGAGAGCAGGATGCGTAGTTCATGCCAACCTTAGCGCAGAACTTAACTGATGAAGGCTCACCACCGTGCTCACCGCAGATACCTGTGCGGAGGTTAGGACGGGTAGCACGACCATTCTCTACTGCCATCTTGATGAGCTGACCAACACCCTCCTGGTCGAGAACCTGGAATGGGTCAACCTTCAGAATCTTCTTCTCCATGTATGCAGGGAGGAATGAAGCGATGTCGTCACGAGAATAACCGAAGGTCATCTGTGTCAAGTCGTTAGTACCGAATGAGAAGTACTGAGCCTCTTCTGCAATCTGACCTGCTGTAAGGGCAGCACGAGGAATCTCAATCATGGTACCAATCTCAAATTCTACCTCTACGCCGTACTCAGCGAATACCTCCTTAGAAGTAGCGAGGATGATAGCCTTCTGCTGTTTGAGCTCCTGAACGGTACCGATGAGCGGAACCATGATTTCAGGACATGGATTGTAACCCTCCTTCTTCAACTCGCAAGCTGCACCGAGGATGGCACGGGTCTGCATAGCTGTAATCTCTGGGAATGTGATACCGAGACGGCAACCACGATGACCGAGCATAGGGTTGTTCTCTGCCAGAGAGTTTACACGCTTCTTGATCTCCTCTACGCTTACGCCCATCTCCTTAGCCATGGTCTCCTGACCAGCCAAATCGTGAGGTACGAACTCGTGGAGAGGTGGGTCAAGCAAGCGGATGTTCACGTGGCAGCCATCCATTGCTTTGAGGATGCCGTAGAAGTCAGCCTTCTGATATGGGAGGAGCTTGGCAAGTGCCTTCTCACGACCCTCAACAGAGTCTGCCAGAATCATCTCACGCATAGCTACAATCTTCTGATCGTCGAAGAACATGTGCTCTGTACGTGTCAGACCGATACCCTTGGCGCCGAATGCACGGGCTACCTCAGCATCATGTGGAGTATCCGCATTGGTACGGATTTCCATCTTTGTATATTTGTCGCAGAGGTCCATCAGCTCCTTGAAGTCACCTGAAAGTTCTGCAGCCTTTGTCTCAATCTGTCCTGCGTAAACCTGACCTGTAGTACCATTCAGAGAGATGTAATCCCCCTCCTTGTAAACTACGCCCTCAATCTCAACAGTCTTTGACTTGTAGTCAACGTTGATAGAGCCGGCACCTGATACACAGCACTTACCCATACCACGGGCTACAACGGCAGCGTGAGAAGTCATACCACCACGAGCGGTAAGGATACCCTCAGCAGCTGACATACCAGCGAGGTCTTCAGGAGATGTCTCGATACGAACCATGATGACCTTCTTGCCGTCCTCATGCCACTCCTGAGCATCGTCTGCATGGAATACAATCTGACCGCAGGCAGCACCTGGAGATGCAGGGAGACCCTGTGTGATGACCTTAGCCTTAGAAAGAGCCAGCTTATCGAATACTGGATGCAAAAGCTCATCAAGTTTCTGAGGCTCACAGCGCAGGATAGCAGTCTTCTCATCAATCATACCCTCGTGGAGGAGATCCATGGCAATCTTCACCATAGCTGTACCTGTACGCTTACCATTACGAGTCTGGAGGAACCAGAGTTTGCCTTCCTGTACAGTGAACTCCATATCCTGCATATCGTGATAGTGGTGCTCCAGCTTATCCTGCAGCGCGTCGAGTTCCTTATAGAGTTCAGGCATAGCCTCTTCCATAGAAGGATACTTGGCAGCACGCTCCTCTTCAGAGATACCTGCACGCTCAGCCCAGCGCTGAGAACCGATCTTTGTAATCTGCTGCGGAGTACGGATACCGGCTACCACGTCCTCACCCTGTGCGTTGATAAGATACTCACCATTGAAGAGATTCTCACCATTACCAGCGTCACGTGAGAAGCAAACACCTGTAGCAGATGTATCGCCCATGTTACCGAATACCATCGCCATGACAGATACGGCAGTACCCCACTCATCAGGAATACCTTCCATCTTGCGGTAGAGGATAGCACGCTCGTTCATCCAAGAACGGAACACAGCGCAGATAGCGCCCCAGAGCTGATCGATTGGGTTGGTAGGGAAATCCTGACCGGTCTGCTCCTTGATAGCAGCCTTGAAGAGTTCAACGAGCTTCTTGAGCGACTCTACAGAGAGATCCTTGTCAAGCGTAACGCCCTGCTCTTCCTTCACCTTTTCGATGATAGCCTCAAATGGGTCGATATCTTCCTTGTTTACAGGCTTCAATCCCATAACGACGTCACCGTACATCTGTACGAAACGGCGATATGAATCGTATACGAAATGAGGGTTACCGGTCTTCTTGACCAATCCCTCAGCTACCTCGTCATTCAAACCGAGGTTGAGGATGGTATCCATCATACCAGGCATAGATGCGCGTGCACCTGAGCGTACTGATACGAGGAGTGGATTCTCTACAGAACCGAACTTGCTGTTCATCAATGCCTCAGTATGAGCCACAGCAGCCATCACTTCGTCCTGAAGAAGTTCTTTGATTTTTTCCTCACCCACTTCATAATATTCATTACAAGTGTCTGTTGTAATGGTGAAACCTGGAGGAACAGGTACACCAATCAGGTTCATTTCGGCAAGGTTCGCGCCTTTACCACCAAGTACTTCTCGCATTTGGGCATTGCCTTCTGCTTTTCCGTTTCCGAATGTATAAACTCTTTTTTCGTTCATAATTGTTATAGGTATATGTTTTATTTCGTTTTACGTTGCTAATTATTATTTGTAATGCAAAGATACGATTTTTATTTGATACTACCAAACTTTTATACGCTTTTTTGCTATCCCGAGATTACATTTTATACTGTTGACGCACACACGGGCAGAAAATTAACAATCCCGTATACGATAGAAAGATATTTGACGAATCTGAAAGTGAGTCTCTCGGGATTGCAGCCTGCATTCTGATGTTTTTTACCTCCCTGCCGATGCGCCCGAAACTGCGTCACGACGTAGCGATGGCTACGTCCCGACGCAGTGCCAGACACGTCGCGATGTAGCAACGGCTGCGTCGGGACGCAATTTAAAGGTAAAAGGATAAAAAGGTAAAAAAGGATTTTAAAGGTAAAAGGATTGTGAGGCGATAACAAAAGTAACAGGTGACCTTTGATATAAAAATGTGAATGTGAATGTGAATTTGAAATGTAAGCAAAGAAAAAAGAATGCATGTAATGACATTAATATCATTTAATTCATATATAATAAAGTACGCGCGTACGTACAATTAAAATATATACTATCAAAAATCATCAATAAACAGCCTTGACAAAAGGATACACATGACAGTCCGTTTTCTTCACTTACATTTCAAATTCACATTCACATTCACATTTCATCTCTTTACAACCACCGAATATTACCTGTTACTTTTGTTATCGCCTCACAATCTTTTTACTTTTTTACCTTTAATCGCCTTTTTAACTTTACTCGCAAATAATTTGGGACAACTCTTGCATTTCTCATAAAATTGCAGTATCTTTGCACCCATAAAAAAATACAAAACATTATTATGGCAAGAAAACGTAAACCATTACCTCTGTTAGAGAACATCACCATCGAGGCAGTAGCAGCCGAGGGTAAGTGCATCACACGCGTAGATGAGCAGGTCATCTTCGTACCTTTCTGTGTGCCAGGAGATGTTGTCGACTTGCAGGTAGTAAAGAAGAAACATAAGTATTGCGAAGCCAAGGTGGTTCGCTTCATCAAGAAGAGCGAGGTGCGACAGGAGCCTATGTGCGAGCACTTCGGCATCTGCGGCGGATGCAAATGGCAAAACCTGCCTTACGAGGAGCAGATCAAGGCTAAGCAGAAGCAGGTGGAAGACCAGCTCACCCGCATCGGAAAGATTGAACTACCTGAGTTCCGCCCTATCATGGGCAGCGTGAAGACCCAGGAGTACCGCAACAAGATAGAGTTCGGATGCAGCAACAAGCGATGGTTCACCGCCGAGGAACTGGCTCAGCTCCCTCAGAAAGAGAATGATACCGTAACATCGCTCAAGGAGCGCCACGCCCAGAATGCCATCGGTTTCCATATCACCGGAGCCTTCGACAAAATTTATCCTATCAAGAAGTGCTGGCTGATGGATGACCTCTGCAACGAGATCCGCAACTTCGTATTCGAATACGCTGATTCTCACGACTATACCTTCTACGACCTGCGTGAGCAGCATGGTTTGCTCCGCAACATGATGATCCGCAATTCGAACACCGGAGAGTGGATGCTCGTCTTCCAGTTCCACTACGATGAGGAGGGCGATGAGCAGAGAGCATTGGAGCTGATGCAGCAGGTAGCTGACAAGTTCCCCCAGATTACATCGCTCATGTACGTAGACAACCAGAAGGGAAACGATACCATCAACGACCTGGAACTCAGCCTCTTCAAGGGCAACGACCATATCTACGAACTGATGGAAGACCTGAAGTTCAAGGTGGGCCCGAAGAGTTTCTACCAGACCAATACCGAGCAGGCTTACCACCTCTACTGCGTGGCCCGCGAGTTTGCCAACCTTACCGGAGATGAGCTGGTTTACGACCTCTATACCGGCACCGGAACCATCGCCAACTTCGTGGCTCACAAGGCAAAAAAGGTAATCGGTATCGAGTACGTGCCAGAGGCCATAGAGGATGCCAAGGTGAATTCTCAGGTGAACAACATCGAGAACACCCTCTTCTATGCAGGCGACATGAAGGATATCCTGACCAACGATTTCATCGCACAGCATGGTCGACCTGACGTCATCATCACCGACCCTCCACGTGCCGGAATGCACCCAGACGTAATAAACGTCATTCTGAATGCAGCACCAAAGCGCATCGTATACGTAAGCTGCAACCCGGCAACCCAGGCTCGCGACCTGCAGCTGATGGATGCGGAGTATAAGGTAGCTGCCGTACAGCCGGTGGATATGTTCCCTCATACCCCTCACGTAGAGAACGTGGTATTGCTCGAAAAGAGATAAACCTAGAAATCAAAATAGAAACAAGATGAAGAAAAACATCATCATGGCGCTCATGGCTGTAGCTTCGGTCTCAGCCAGCGCCCAGCAGAAGCAGACCATCGAAATACCATCATGGTTGAGCAACGTGAAATTGTCGGGGTATGGAATGACCCAGTATCAGTACAGCGGACAGAAAGATGCTAAATCCAACTCATTCAACATCCGTATGGCTCGTATCGCTCTCGAAGGTCGCATAGCAGGCGACTTCTATTGGAAGACTCAAATCCAGTTCAACGGCAACACCTCTACCCTCGGTTCCAGTCCGAGAATGGTGGATCTGTTTGCTGAATGGCAGAAATATGAATACTTCAAGGTGAAAATCGGTCAGTTCAAGAACCCGTTCACCTTTGAGAATCCGATGCACCCTATCGACCAGGGCTTCATGGGATATTCACAGAACGTGAGCAAGCTGGCTGGTTTCAGCGACCGTGCCGGAGAACATGCATCCAACGGCCGTGACATCGGTCTTCAGTTCCAGGGCGATTTCCTCAAGAATGCCAACGGCAGAAACCTGCTGCACTATCAGATTGGTGTATTCAACGGACAGGGAACCAATATCAAGGACGTTGACCAGCAGAAGAATGTGATTGGTGGTGTATGGGTAATGCCTGTAAGCGGCATGCGCATCGGTGCCTTCGGATGGACCGGTTCTTATGCAAGAAAGGGAACCTGGACCGACGAGCATGATGCCTCCTATACTGCCGACATTCAGAAACGCTCTGGCGTTCGCAAGCTCAGCCAAAACCGCTATGCCTTCTCATTCGAATACAAGCAGGATGGCTGGACCGTACGTTCTGAGTACATCCACTCTACCGGCAAGGCTTTTGCAAAGAGCATCAACAACTTCAATGATGCAGATGCCAAGAATTGCAACCTGAACGAGAAGATTGGCGACAAGGCACAGGGTGTATATGGATTGGTTATCGCCCCATTGGCTCAGCTGCCAAAGAACAGCCGTATCGACGTGAAGGCGCGTTACGACATGTATCAGCCTAACGGCAAGAGCAACATGCAGAGAACCCAGTATGAGGCAGGTTTGAACTTCCACATCGGCAAGCGAATCTCTATCCTTACCGAGTATGCGCTCATCAACGACAAGACACTCGCGAAGCACAATTATTCCATGGCAGATGCCGAGTTTTGCTTCCGATTCTAACAGATACAATAAAGGCTCGCTCCTGCTACAGGAACGAGCCTTTATTGTGTTTACTGTCAACTACTTATCTTAGAACGAATAAGAGAAACCTACTGACATGAATTCCTTAAACTGCCAGTAGCTCTGGTCATCCTTGCGCTTCACACCATCGTCGAAACGCGGATAGAGGAAGATGTTGGTAGAAATATAGCGGTTAAACTGGAAGGTAATGGTGTTTTCCCACTCTATTTCTGCACGCTTGTAAGTGGTGTATCCCCAGAGACGAGTCTTCCACTTGATATTATCCGCTATCTGCCACGACAGGTCGAAGGTACACTCAGAACCGTAATCGGTCATGCCATGCTTCCCCTCATCCAGTCCGTACCGCGTAGCCAGCGACGCTCTGCCCACATACTTCCAGTTGAAAGCCAGAGGAGCCAGATGAGCACTACCCTTCAGGCGGTGATTGAACCAGTCTACATTATAATCCATACCGACAGAGAGGTTCAGATTGAATGGCGAGAAGAAATCGGAATAAACCGTCTTGTCATTACTCTTGTAACCATGCGTAAACTGAGTCTGGCCAATCAGCTGGATGGTATAATACCACTTTCTGGAAGCCTGCAGGCCGAGTTTTCCGGTGTATCGTATCATATCATCGCTCGTCTTCAGCGTATGAACCGTATCACCCTTAGAAGTCTGATAACCCAGGCGCATTTCCACCTTATTATCCCATTTTAGCTTCTGCTTGTTATTGTAATTGGCAAACATCGTCACTCTTCCGAGCACCGAATAATTACTCTCACCACCCTTATACCAGTTGTCAGAAACATAGTTTTGCAGGAACTGCAGATAATAATCGCCACCTATGGTCCAGAAGTTAGGACGGGTGATGACGATGTCCATCGGAGCCGCATCCACCTCAATCGCCTTCGGAGCCACCTGCTCTACGATATCAGGATGATTCTTCTTCGGTTTGCTCTGCGCAGCCAGCGGTGCCCCCACCTCCTTGAGATGAGACTCAGTATTGCGCACCAGGTCGGGACGCTTGAGATATACCTCCACCAGCGTCTGGTCGAGCATCGTTCCGAGCGAATCCTTCACCCCATTCTGAGGCTTGAGTCGCAACATGCGGGCTGCCGGCCCATGATAGAAGGTGAGCGGCGTAAAGAGCTGGGCATATCTGCTATCCCCGGAATCCATCTTCATGGAATCGATGCGCTGACGGCACATCAAGAGCGAGTCTGCATAGATTTCAGCCAACCTGTTCTTCGATGCCTCTCCGGGCGCCACCTTCTTCAATTTGCGCTGGGCAGAAACAGGCGTCAGAGCCGAAAGGAACGCAAGAACGAGTAATCCAAATTTTATTTTCATACCTTAATTTTATAAATTTGGGCACAAAGGTAATAAATAATTCATAAATCTATGCCCTTTATTAGAAATATTTTTGCTCATTTCACAAAAATGTCGTAACTTTGCACCCAAATAATTCTAATTTAAATTATAAATATCGTGGCTGAAACAAAGTACATCTTCGTAACTGGTGGTGTGGTTTCTTCTTTGGGTAAAGGAATCATATCTTCATCCATCGGTAAACTTCTTCAAGCAAGAGGTTACAACATTACTATCCAAAAGTTTGACCCATACATCAACATCGACCCGGGTACGCTGAACCCGTATGAGCATGGTGAGTGCTACGTAACGGTAGATGGTATGGAGACCGACCTCGACCTCGGACACTACGAGCGATTCACCGGCATTCAAACTACGAAAGCGAATTCTCTCACCACTGGTCGTATCTACAAGGCAGTCATCGACAAGGAGCGTCGTGGCGATTATCTCGGCAAAACCATCCAGGTGGTGCCTCACATCACCGACGAGATCAAGCGCAACGTGAAGCTGCTCGGCAAGAAGTATCATTATGACTTCGTGATTACCGAGATTGGCGGAACCATCGGCGACATAGAGAGCGCCCCTTACATGGAGGCTATCCGACAGCTGAAATGGGAGCTGGGCAAGAACGCCATCAACGTTCACCTTACCTATGTGCCTTATCTGAAGGCAGCAGGCGAGTTGAAGACAAAGCCTACACAGCACTCCGTGAAGGAACTGCAGAGCGTAGGTATTCAGCCAGATATCCTGATTCTCCGCACCGAGAAGCATCTCGAAGAGGGAATCATGAAGAAGGTAGCCAGTTTCTGTAACGTAGACCTGGACTGCGTGATTCAGAGCGAAGACCTTCCTAGCATCTACGAGGTGCCTGTAAACATGCAGAACCAGGGCCTCGACACCGCCATCCTCCGCAAGATGGGCGAGCCTATCGGCGAAACACCTGCGCTGGGTCCTTGGAAGACATTCCTCGACCGCAGAAACAAGGCTACAGAGGTGGTAAACATCGGTCTCGTAGGCAAGTATGACCTGCAGGATGCATACAAGAGTATCCGCGAGAGTCTCTCACATGCCGGCACCTACAACGACCATAAGGTGAAGATTACCTTCATCAACTCAGAATATCTCACAGAAGAGAACGTGGCAGAACAGCTGAAGGGACAGGACGGTATCGTCATCTGCCCAGGCTTCGGCCAGCGAGGCATCGAGGGCAAGATTATCGCCGCCCACTATACCCGCACCCACGACATCCCTACCTTCGGCATCTGTCTGGGTATGCAGATGATGGTCATCGAGTTTGCCCGCAACGTATTGGGCTACAAGGATGCCAACTCACGCGAGATGGACGAGAAGACTCCACACAATGTCATCGACATCATGGAGGAGCAGAAGAACATATCAAACATGGGTGGAACCATGCGTCTCGGTGCTTACGAGTGTGTGCTGAAACAGGGTTCACGCGTGTTCAATATCTACAAGAAGGAGCATATTCAGGAACGCCATCGCCACCGCTATGAGTTCAACAACGAGTTCCAGCAGGAATTCGAGAAGAACGGCATGATGTGCGTAGGCAGAAACCCTGAGAGCGACCTGGTAGAAATCGTAGAAATCCCAGGCTTGAAGTGGTACGTAGGTACACAGTATCATCCTGAATACCAGAGTACGGTGCTGAAACCACATCCACTTTTCATGGATTTCGTAAAGACAGCAATAGAAAACAAAAAGTAAATATTAGGAGTTAAAGGAGTGATCCCCTTTACTCCTTTAATTTCAAATTTTAAAAATGAACAAGAACAACATTATCGGTTTCCTCCTGATTGCCGTAGTGCTGATTGGCTTTAGCTGGTATAACCAGCCATCTGCCGAAGAACAGAGAACGGCATTCGTTCAGGACTCCATCGCCAAGGCTAAACATGCCGAGATGGAAAAGGCCAGCAAGGCTGCCGCTGCTAAGCGCCAGACTAATGCCAAAGCAAAGGTTGAGGCAGACTCAACCGCCCTCTTCTATTCGGCACTCAAAGGCCAGGCTAAGAAGATTGTATTGAAAAACGAGAAGGTAGAATTAACACTCAACACCAAGGGTGCTACTGTAGAGAAGGCTGTCATCAAGGGCTATGTGGGACACAACCTGCAGGTGAAAGACGGTTCGGCTGATGCCAAGGACGTAACACTCTTCGACGGTAACGACCAGAGCCTCAAGTTCATGCTCGAGGCTAAAGAAGCCAACATCATCACCAGCGATCTCTACTTCACTCCATCCAACGTGACCGACAAGTCTGTCACCCTGACCGCTGTGGCTGGTGAAGGCAAGACGCTCACCCTGACTTATACATTGGGCAATGACTACATGCTGCACATGAGCCTGCAGGCAAATGGCATGGCGGGTCTGTTCTCACCTAATTATAATAAGATGGATGTTGACTGGAGCGACAAGGCACGCCAGCAGGAACGTGGTTTCATGTTCGAAAACCGTTACACTACCCTCACCTACCATAATGCAGAAGGCGGTACCGACCACCTCAACGAAGGTAGCGAGAAGATTGACGAGAAGATAGAAGAAACCATCGACTGGGTATCTTTCAAGAACCAGTTCTTCTCTGCCATCATCGTAGCAAAGGATAACTTCGAGAAGGATGCCTTCATGACCTCTATCCCTCAGGAGAAGGGTTCGGGCTATCTGAAGCAGTTCCAGGCTAAGATGAAGACAGCTTTCGACCCAACCGGTAAGAAGGCATCTGAGTTTGAGTTCTACTTCGGTCCTAACGACTTCCAGATTCTGAAGAATACCGAGAAGGAAAGTACCTTCGGCAAGGACTTGGAATTCCAGAAGCTCGTATACCTGGGATGGCCTATCATCCGCTGGATCAACCGTTTCTTCACACTCTACGTATTCGACTGGTTGAGCAACGTGTTCCCAATGGGTATCGTATTGATTCTCATCACCTTGCTCCTCAAGCTCATCACCTACCCTATGGTAAAGAAGAGCTACATGAGTTCAGCCAAGATGCGTGTGCTGAAACCAAAACTCGAAGCTGCTACAGCTCAGTATAACAAGCCTGAGGACCAGATGCAGAAGCAGCAGGCGATGATGGCGGAATATGCCAAGTATGGTGTAAGCCCATTATCCGGTTGCTTGCCTATGCTGATTCAGATGCCGGTTTGGGTTGCAATGTTCAACTTCGTGCCTAATGCCATCCAGCTTCGTGGTGAGAAGTTCCTGTGGATGAACGACTTGAGTACCTTCGACCCAATCTTCGAATGGAACACCAACATCTGGCTGATTGGCGACCACTTGAGTTTGACCTGTATCCTGTTCTGTGTAGCCAACCTGTTGTACTCTTGGATGACCATGCGCCAGCAGCGCGACCAGATGGTAGGTCAGCAGGCAGAGCAGATGAAGATGATGCAGTGGATGATGTATCTCATGCCATTGATGTTCTTCTTCATGTTCAATGACTACTCAGCCGGTCTGAACTTCTACTACTTCATCTCATTGTTCTTCAGTGCCGCTATCATGTGGACCCTGCGCAAGACTACCGACGACGAGAAACTCCTCGCCATCCTTGAGAAGCGCTATCAGGAGAACAAGAACAACCCTAAGAAGGCAAGCGGCCTGATGGCAAGAATGCAGGCTCTCCAGGAGATGCAGCGCAAGCAGCAGGAAGAGATGATGCGCAAACAGGCAGAACTGAACGAGAAAAAGAATAATCTCGGAAAATAAAGATTACCAGATAAAAATGAAAGCGTAATGGATTACCCTGAAAAGGTGTTCATTACGCTTTTTTTTGTCCCCGAAAAGGTATAATTTGTTAAATGATATTATAGATTATACCTTTTCGGGGGTATTTTCATTTTTTATTCGTATATTTGCCCCCGAAAGGGTATAATATAATATTATCCCATATATAATATTACCCGATAGGGTATAAAACAACAAGAATATGAGCAATACATTATCATCATACGTCAAGGAAATGCGCAAGCAATTCGGATTGACGCAAGTAGATCTGGCGGCGAAATCGGGCGTAGGTCTCAGATTCGTAAGAGAACTGGAACAGGGAAAGGAAACACTACGACTCGACAAGGTAAACCAGGTCCTCCTCCTGTTCGGTCAGGAAATAGGCCCCGTTCCTATCAAAAATAAAAATAATATATCATGAAACAAGGAAAAATATATCTCTACGACCAATACGTAGGTCTGCTGACGGAAGACGAAACAGGCTTTACCTTCGCCTATGATTCAGATTATCTGGCATCGGATGGTGCGGAAGCCGTAAGTCTGACGCTTCCTTTATCTGATGAGCCCTACCACGATACCGTACTGTTCCCATTCTTCGATGGATTAATCCCCGAAGGATGGCTGCTGAACATCGCAGAAAGCAGTTGGAAAATCAACCAGCGCGACAGAATGTCGCTCCTCCTTGCCTGCTGCAAGGATTGCATCGGAGCAGTAAGCGTCATTCCTACAAACGAATCTCAAGCAGAAGAAACGAATGGTTCACCCCAAAAACAGAAAGGAGAATAAGATATGGAGAAATGTCTATATTGTTATAAACCGCTCAAGCCTGGTCAGGTAGATTACCATCCCGCCTGCGCACGCAAGCTCTTCGGCACCAAGGAAGCCCCTGTCCTACCCTACGTTAGAAAGGAAATTGGCGACCTGGCAAAACAGGTAGTGCGTGCCCAGACCACCCTCACCGGTGTGCAGGCGAAGCTCTCGCTCGATGTAAATCCGGGCGGAAAGAACGAACCATCCCGCTTCACCATCGTAGGTCTTTGGGGAAAATATATCCTCAAGCCACAAACCGACCGCTACCGCTGTCTACCGGAAATAGAAGACCTCACGATGCATCTCGCTGAAGCCGCCAAGATAGCTGTGGTTCCCCACGGACTGATTCGCTTTACCGATGGTGAACTCTGTTATATCACCCGGAGAATAGACCGACTGGATGATGGACAAAAGGTACCGATGGAAGATATGTGCCAGCTGTCAGAGCGCCTTACCGAATACAAATATAAAGGTTCCTACGAGCAGATAGCCAGACTCATCAAGAAGTATTCATCGTTCTCGCAGCTCGACCTCGTGAACTATTGGGAAGTGGTCATCTTCTCATGGATTACGGGCAACGCTGACATGCACCTCAAGAACTTCTCGCTCTACAACAACCGCAAGTTGGGTTATGGCTTAACCCCAGCCTACGACCTCCTCTGCACGAAGATTGTGATGCCAGAAGATACCGAGGAGCTCGCCCTGACACTCAACGGAAGAAAGAGAAAGATTCAGAAATCTGATTTCGTCAAGGTAATGACCGCCTCGGGCCTCAGCGAGAAGGTAATCAACAACATCGCCAAAAAGTTCCGCCGATCCATCGTAAAATGGCTCGACCTGATAGAAGCCTCCTTCCTTCCGGACAGCATGAAGAAGGAATACAAGAAACTGATTCTCAGCAGAGTTATGGCATTAAGATAATGTTTCTGTATAAAATAAAAACAAACACCCCCGAAAAGGTATAATTAATCAATCTACGAGATTAACTATAACTTTTCGGGGGTATATTGTTTAAAGCAAATTTGCTTCTTCAATAGTATCCAACCCAAATTTACTTCTTCAATACCGGCTCGCAGGTGATATCCACACCGAGCTTCTTGAAGATTTTCTGGTCTACATCACTCAGCATCACGGTGCAATGAGCCTGACAGCCGCGAAGCTTAGGCAACTGCTCCAATGCCTTCCTGCAGTTCTCATCATTCTCTGAAAGAACAGAAAGAGCTACCAAAACCTCATCCGTATGAAGACGAGGATTGTGACCACCGAGATAATTCACCTTGGTATGCTGGATAGGCTCAATCATCGACTGAGGAATCAGCTTCAATTCATGGTCGATACCTGCCAACTGCTTGGTAACATTCAGGAGCAAGGCGGCACTACAGCCCAGCAACTCGCTGCTATGACCGCAGATAATGGTACCATCCTCCAACTCAATGGCAGAAGAGGTATGACCCGTCTCCTTCTTATGATTCTTGGCAGCTACCGTCACCTTGCGGTAATCAGTAGTAATCTTAGCCTGATTGAAGAGCATCTGAATCTTATTGATCTCATCTTCATTGCAAGCACCGGCCGCCATCTTGTTGGTAGCCGCATAGTAACGGCGGACAATCTCATTCTTGGATGCCTCGCAGCAAGCCTCATCATCAGAGATACAGAAACCTACCATGTTCACACCCATATCCGTAGGCGACTTGTATGGATTGCTACCATAGATACCCTCGAACAGCGCATTGAGCACAGGATAAATCTCTACATCACGGTTATAGTTGATGGCTATCTTGTTGTAAGCCTCCAGATGGAACGGGTCTATCATGTTCACATCGTTCAGATCGGCAGTAGCAGCCTCGTATGCGATGTTCACAGGATGTTTCAATGGGAGATTCCACACAGGGAATGTCTCAAACTTGGCATAACCGGCACGCACACCACGCTTGTTCTCATTATAAAGCTGACTCAGGCAAACCGCCATCTTACCGCTGCCAGGACCCGGCGCAGTAACAATAACCAGCGGACGCTCTGTTTCAACATAATCGTTCTGACCGAAGCCCTCGTCAGAAGCAATCAGACTCACGTTGTGAGGATAGCCCTCGATGAGATAATGGCAGTAAGTCTTGATGCCCTCGCGCTCCAGACGCTGTTTGAAGGCGATGGCGGCAGGCTGGCCATTATAATGAGTGATGACAACAGAACCCACCATGAAACCACGGTTCTGGAACTCACCACGAAGGCGCAACACGTCCTCATCGTAAGTAATGCCCAAGTCGGCACGCTTCTTGTTTTTCTCAATATCGGCTGCACTAATCACGATAACAATCTCGATGCTATCGCTGATTTTCTGGAACATGCGCAGTTTGCTGTCAGGCTGGAAACCCGGCAAAACTCTGCTGGCATGATGATCGTCAAAAAGTTTACCGCCCAATTCGAGGTAAAGCTTTCCGTCAAACTGTGAGATTCTCTCCTTGATGTGTTCTGACTGAATCTTCAGATACTTCTCGTTATCGAAACCTATCTTCATACTACTTTAAATAAAACTATATCGCTATTATTTTGCAAATTTGACTGCAAAAGTACAAAAAAAACTGGCTATAGAACAATGTTTTACGCAAATTATTCTTAATTCTCAAGGATTTGCCGTATCTTTGCATCTTGCAATGGGCAGCATAACATGTCATATCGCAAAAACATGAAGTTTAAAAGAAAACATAACCGACAAATGAAAAAGAATTTACGTACCGCCTCTATCTGCGTGCAGGGAGGCTATGAGCCAAAGAACGGCGAACCGATTGAAGTGCCAATTTATCAAAGCACTACTTTCAAGTATGACAACTCTGAGGAGATGGCTATGCTCTTCGATCTGAAGAAGGAAGGCTACTTCTATACCCGTCTCCAGAACCCTACCAACGATGTTGTGGCTAAGAAGATTGCCGAACTCGAAGGTGGCGTGGGAGCCGTATTAACCAGCAGCGGTCAGGCTGCCAACTTCTATGCTGTGTTCAACATCTGCGAAGCGGGCGACCATATCGTTACATCTAATGAGATTTATGGTGGTACCTTCAATCTCTTCGGCGTAACCCTGAAGAAGCTCGGCATTGAGTGTACTTTCGTGAATCCGAACGATAGCGAAGAAGAAATCCAGAAGGCTTTCCGCCCTAACACCAAGGTTGTTTTCGGCGAAACCATCAGTAACCCGGGCTGCGCAGTACTCGACATCGAGAAGTTTGCACGTATTGCTCACAAGAATGGGGTGCCTCTCATCGTTGACAACACCTTCGCTACGCCTATCAACTGCCGCCCATTCGAATGGGGTGCCGACATCGTTACCCACAGTACTACCAAATATATGGATGGTACAGCTTCACAGGTAGGTGGCGTGGTAGTAGACAGCGGCAACTTCGACTGGATGGCTCATGCTGATAAGTTCCCAGGTCTCTGCACACCGGATGACAGCTACCATGGTCTGACCTATGTGAAGGCTTTCGGCAAGATGGGTTACACCACCAAACTCGTAGCTCAGCTGATGCGCGATCTCGGCAGCATCCCTGCCCCAATGAATTCGTTCATCCTCAACCTCGGTCTTCAGAGTCTCCACCTCCGTATGCGCCAGCATTGTGCAAATGCACAGAAGGTGGCAGAGTTCCTGCAGAACGATGAGCGTGTGGCTTGGGTTCATTATAGCGGTCTGGAGGGCGATGAGTATCATGCGCTTGCCCAGAAGTATATGCCAAACGGCACCTGCGGTGTTATTGCCTTCGGATTGAAAGGAGACCGCGAGACAGCCATCAAGTTTATGGATTCTCTCGACATGATCAACATCGTAACCCATGTAGCCGATGCCCGCACCTGTGTGCTCCATCCAGCCAGTCACACCCATCGCCAGCTCAGCGAAGAGCAGCTGAAGGAAGCAGGTGTTGCGCCAGATCTGATTCGCCTCTCCGTAGGTATCGAAGATGTAGAAGACATCCTCGATGATATCAAGCAGGCTTTGGATCAGATTTAAGACAAATAGGATACATAACAACAAAGCAACATTATAACAGTAAAATTAGAAACATGATTAAAGCTATGATTTTAGCTGCTGCGGCTCTCACGATGGGCACAGCTGCTGATGCACAGACTATGATTCAGAAAAATGACATCAAGGTAGAAAACCACCTGATGACTCCTGAGGCTCTCTGGGCAATGGGACGTATCGGTGGCGCCGAAGCTTCGCCTAACGGCAAGCAGGTGGTGTACCAGGTGGGTTACTACAGTGTAAAGGAGAACAAGGGTCATCAGATGCTCTTCATCATGGATGCCAACGGCAAGAACCAGAAGGCATTGACCACCGATGCAAAGAGCGAATCAGATGCTGCCTGGATTCAGGGCGGACAGAAGATTGCCTTCATCCGCGACGGACAGCTCTGGAGCATGAACCCTGACGGTACAGGCAGAAAGCAGCTCACCAACGACAAGCTGGGCATCCAGGGCTTCCGCTTCTCTCCTGACGGCAAGAAGGTAATCCTCATCAAGGAACTCCCTTACCACGGAACCATCAAGGAGAATCCTTCTGATCTCCCATTGGCTACCGGCCGTCTCGTAACTGATATGAACTATCGCCACTGGGACCACTACGTAGAGAGCCTTCTCCATCCTTTCGTGGCTGATGTGGCTGAAGACGGTACCATCAATGCCGGCGAAGACATCCTGAAGGATGAACCATTCGAGTGCCCTATGGCTCCATTCGGTGGCATCGAGCAGCTGGCATGGAGTCCGGATTCCAAGACCATCGCCTATACCTGCCGCAAGAAAGAGGGCGTTCAGTATGCCATCTCTACCGACTCTGATATCTACCTATATAATATAGGTACGCGCGAGACCAAGAACCTCTGCAAGGAGGCTGGCTATGTTGAGCCTAAGATTGATGCTACCAAGAGCATGAAGAACCAGGCTGTCAACGCTCCTGAGAATCTGAAGAACAATCCGGGTTACGATGTAAACCCTCAGTTCTCTGCTGACGGTAAGTACATCGCTTGGCAGAGCATGGCTCGCGATGGCTACGAGAGCGACCGCAACCGCCTCTGTGTTTACGAACTCGCTACCGGCAAGAAGAACTATGTATCAGAGAAGTTCGACTCTAACGTAGAGGGCTTCGTATGGAACAAGGACAACAAGAGCCTCAGCTTCATCGGCGTATGGCACGGAACCCTGAACCTCTATCAGGCTAACTTCAAGGGCGAAGTAAAGCAGATTACCAACGAGTGGGCTGACTACGGAAGCATCTCGCTTGCCAACAACGGCAACAAGCTTCTTGCTACCAAGGCTAGCATGAGTCATCCTACTGATATCTACATCGTAACTCCAGGCAAGGATGCCAAGAGTACCAAGGTAGAGCAGATTACCCGCGAGAACGACCATATTCTGAACCAGTTGAATATGGGCAAGTGTGAGCAGCGTTGGGTAAAGACTACCGACGGCAAGCAGATGCTGGTATGGATCATGTTGCCATCTAATTTCGATGCCAACAAGAAGTATCCTACCCTTCTCTTCTGCGAGGGTGGTCCTCAGAGTCCGGTAAGCCAGTTCTGGAGCTACCGCTGGAACATCCAGATCATGGCAGCCAACGGCTATGTTGTCGTATTGCCTAACCGTCGCGGTCTCCCTGGTTTCGGAAGCGCATGGAACGAAGAGATTTCTGGCGACTGGACAGGCCAGTGCATGAACGATTATCTTTCAGCTATTGATGATGCTGCCAACAATCTTCCTTACGTAGACAAGGATCGTCTGGGTTGTGTAGGTGCCAGCTTCGGTGGTTTCTCAGTATACTATCTCGCCGGTCATCACAACAAGCGTTTCAAGGCATTCCTCTCTCACGATGGTGCTTTCAACCTGGAGAGCATGTACACCGATACCGAGGAGGCTTGGTTCTCTAACTGGGAATACGAGGATGCTTACTGGAACAAGGACCAGAGTGCCAACGCCAAGAAGACTTACGAGAACAGTCCTCATAAGTTTGTAGACAAGTGGGATACTCCAATCCTCTGCATCCACGGCGAAAAGGATTACCGTATCAATGCCAACCAGGGCATGGGCGCCTTCAATGCAGCCCGCATGCGTGGCATCCCAGCCGAGCTCCTCATCTATCCTGATGAGAACCACTGGGTATTGAAGCCACAGAACGGCGTGCTCTGGCAGCGCACCTTCTTCGGCTGGTTAGACAAGTGGTTGAAGAAATAACAAATAAAAAAGGCTTGCTCCGTAATGAAGCAAGCCTTTTTTATATGTTATAATTCTAAGATTTAGCTTACGCGATTCAACTTCTTGATGATAGAGAAGATGAAGAGAGCTGAAACCAGACAGATACCTGCGAGTACACCCCAGATGGCAATAAGATTGAAGTTCTGACCCCACATGATGCCAGGAATCATAACCAACTGGTTACCGATGGCTGTTGCACCGAACCAGAGACCCATCATCAAACCAGCATACTTTGGAGGAGCTACCTTCGATACAAATGAAATACCGATTGGAGAAAGCAGAAGCTCTGCGAATGTAAGAATGAGGTATGTAGAGATGAGGAGGTTAGCACTTACACGTGTACCCTCTGTAGCAGGATCGCCCTGTGTTAAAGGAAGCTCCAAACCCATAGAACCTACAGCCATCCATACAAAACCGAGAGCAGCAACGAGCATACCTAAACCAATCTTCTCTGGCGATGTAGGCTCCTTGCCAATCTTGTGAAGCCATGAGAACAAAGCAACGCTCACTGGTGTCAATGCCACTACATAGCATGGGTTGAACTGCTGGAAGATAGGAGCCTCAACATCTACGGCACCTTCAAGGTTGCTGTACTTGTAGAAGAGGAAAGCGATGGCAGCAACGATGACGCCAAGAGAGATGCCCTTACCCTTGCCAGTCTTGCTCTGTGCCAGACCGAAACAACCGTAAACCACGAAGATGCAGGCTACGAGGTTGGTAACATCGAACGCCATTGACTGCAGACCCTCTGAAGTCTTCTGTGTATAATCGCGGGCAAAGAGTGTCAATGTATTACCGTTCTGATGGAAAGCCATCCAGAAGAAGATAACCACAGCAAATACGAGACAGAGGCAGATGATACGTTCCTTGGTCTCAGCCTTAGAAAGTTCGTTTGTCTCCTTAGCAGAAGTCTTATCATCCTTACTCTTGGTCTCAGAAGCAAGAACATGCTTATATGTAAAGCTGAAGGCATAGTAGATAGCGATACTGAAAATCAGTGAAGCACAAGCCACGGCGAATGCGAAGTGATATGAATCCTCCACAGAAACGCTCAGGCTCTCCTGCGCCCACTTCATAATCTTGATGGCAGCAGTAGGAGCAAACATAGCACCGATGTTGATAGCCATATAGAAGAGTGAGAAACCGGAATCACGTTTGCTGGCATACTGTGGCTCATCATAGAGACGGCCTACCATCACCTGCAGATTACCCTTGAACAGACCGGTTCCCAAAGCGATGAGAATAAGTGAAATACCCATAGCAGCAACGGCAACGGTTTCCTTGCCAAGAGGAAGTGAGAGAACAAGATAGCCGATGAACATGATGAAGATACCTGTGGTAACCATACGTCCAAAGCCAAACTTGTCGGCTGCGATACCACCGATGATAGGAAGGAAATAAACCATCATCAGGAATGTAGAGTAAATAGTACTTGCCAATCCGGTTTCAAAACCGAAGTTGGCCTGCAAATAAAGCAAGAACACAGCAAGCATGGTGTAATAGCCAAAACGCTCACCCGTGTTTGCCAAAGCTAAGGCCCACAGACCTTTTGGTTGATTCTCAAACATAATTTTTTGTTTTGTTGTTATTTTATTATTTAGTTATTCTTTTCTCGCAATTTTTGTGCAAAGATACATAAATTATTCCATATTTCAAACTTATTGCACCAAAAAGCGCACTTCACATAGCATTTTTCTACTAGGAACCAGCTAAAATTCTAAAAAACAGACAAATCAGATAAAAAATTTCCGTTTATATTACAACGTAATTGCATTTTTTTTCGTACCTTTGCACCCCGAAACCATGAGGAGGTTTCGGGATACACAAAAATACTTCAAAAAATTCTAAATAGAAAGGTAAAAGGATATTTATGAGACAACTTAAGATTAGTAAGAGTATAACCAACCGTTCCAGTGAAGCACTCGACAAGTACTTGGTGGAGATTGGTAGAGAGCCTATGGTCTCTATCGATGAAGAAATCGAACTTGCCCAGAAGATTCGCAAAGGCGGTCGTGAGGGAGAACGTGCCAAGGAGAAATTGGTAAAAGCAAACCTTCGTTTCGTTGTATCTGTTGCTAAGCAATATCAGCACCAAGGTCTTTCTCTTACCGACCTCATCGACGAGGGTAACATCGGTTTGGTAAAGGCTGCTGAAAAGTTTGACGAGACCCGCGGCTTTAAGTTTATCTCATACGCCGTATGGTGGATTCGTCAGAGCATCCTGCAGGCTATTGCCGAGCAGAGCCGTATCGTTCGCCTGCCTTTGAACCAGGTAGGTGCATTGAGTAAGATTAGTGCAGAAATCAGTAAGTTTGAGCAGGAGAACCAGCGCAAACCTTCTGTTGCTGAGCTCGCTCAAATCACAAAGATGGAAGAAAGCAAAATCGACCAGACTATCAAGGCAGATAATCACCACATGAGTATCGATGCTCCATTCGGTAGCGATGATGATGACAATGCGATGGTCGACGTGATGGCTTCGGGTGATGACAGCCGTACCGACAAGGGTGTTGACTTCGAGTCTATGGCGAGCGAGCTTGACCGCGTTCTCAACTCTGTATTGAAAGACCGTGAGCGCAAGATTCTGTGCTACTGCTATGGTATCGGTTGCCACGAGAAGGGTTTGGAGGAAATCGGTAGCGAGTTCAACCTTACCCGTGAGCGTGTTCGCCAGATTCGCGAAAAGAGTATCATCAAGCTCCGTGATAGCGGCAAGATCAAAATCTTGATGAAGTACTTGGGATAAGTTAAGTGAAGAGTGAAGAATTCTTTTGCTTTTCTTCACTAGATTTTGAAGACGAGAGAAAAATAGATAAAACCAAGTTGCTCATAGCAACGAAAGTAAAAAGGGGCAATCAGTTGGTTCATCCCAATCTGATTGCCCTTTCTCTATTAACTATAAACTGTTAACTATTAACTATTCACAAAGTTACCAGTCTTGTCAAGAAATCCGTTCTCGCCATCTTTTGATGCTTCGAAGTAAGGATATTCATCACGCAAGCAAATTTCGTCATAAAGGAAATCCGCCACTACCGTATCGTTACCATCCGGCATTACCAGTCCCATCTTACCATTCTTCTCAGCTATTACCGGCATGATGCTCAAGTCATCATTATAAATGTAGCAGGTGCGCAAGAAATCATAAGTTGGCGAAAGTAAGATGTTGCCTTGATGATCTTTCATACCGAACTTTCCATCCTGCTCAAATACTTCATGATATTGAATGTATTTCGCCTTGATGCGCTGGTAATAGAAAACCATCTTGCGCTTATCGTTGACAAAATCCAGCATATACTGGAAGGTGTCACAATAGTTGGCTACCGAACGGACCAGAATCATCTTCAAGTCAAGACCATCCAATGCTTTTCTGTTCAGATCAATATACTTGGCTATCGCCTTCTCCTTCTCTGGTACAGAGAGGCTGGCTAGCCTTTCCTCAAATTTCAACATAGCTTGCTTGGTACCCGACATACCCTTGATATACCGGTGTATCTGTCTGCCCATCTCAGAACATACAAACTTGTCAATCTCCTGCTGCTCTATCGGGTCAGCATAGTCCTTAATCAATGATTCAGGTGTCGCATTCATGGTTATTTCCTTTCTTTTAAAAATTATACTTTCGCTCTTCACTTATTTCACATTAGGCTTCTGCAAACCATATCCCTTTCTCTTATCTTCAAACAAGAGGAGGAAAGAGATGATAATAGCAATCACACCGAAGGCTGCAAAGATAGTCATCGTCTGGGTATAGTCGATAACACCATCAGTACCCGTGTTAGCCTGGTTCACCTTTCCAATCCATACCGGAATGAGAGCCAGTCCGATGTTCTGGATATAGAAGATAAGGGCGTATGCAGTTCCTAAGAGTTTCATTGGGATAATCTTTGGCACAGATGGCCACATGGCTGATGGTACCAGTCCAAATGCGATGCCCAGGATGAGCATCAGCACGATGGCAAGCACCCATGAGTTGATTGGCAGGGCAAACATGACGTGTACAAAGGTCAGGAGGCAACTGCCGATAATCATCAGCGTAGCACCCTTGCCATACTTATCGTATATACTACCGAAGAGCGGTGTGAGGAAGATGGTACCGAATGGCAACATCGCAGGAATCAGACCTGCCAAATTAGCATCCACACCATACTTGAAAATCATCAGCTTGGTGGCAAACTTTAGGAATGGGAATACACCGGCATAGAACATCAGGCAAAGGAATGCCACATACCAGAAACCTGTTGTCTTGAACAAACCGCCCAAGTCTGAAAACTTGAAACCTTCTTCCGGTTCTGTAGCTACAGCTGCTGCAGAAGCATCCTCCTTCTTGTCCATCACACAATAAACCAGATAAACCAGTACACCTGCGCAAAGCAATACGGCACCTAAAGCAACAGAAGCAGATACTCCACCCATCGCCTTGGCAAAAGGAAGAGAAGCACTCAGAGCTGCAGCAGTTCCCAAACGAGCCGTAGCTACCTGTACACCCATTGCCAGAGCTAACTCATGGCCCGTAAACCACTTCACGATAACTTTGCTCACTGTGATACCGCATATCTCGCATCCTACACCATAGATGGCAAAGCCAAGAGCAGCTATCACTACCTGTGTACTATAAGTACCGAAGAATGGTACAGCAACCATTCCGTCAAACTCATGACCTAAAGCATACCACTTCAACAAGGCTCCACCAAACATCAGGACGGTAGAAAGGATACCAGTGAAACGGATGCCAAACTTATCGAGGATAAGACCACCGAAGAAGAGAAGCAGGAGGAACACATTGAAGTATCCGTAAGCTCCAGAGAAGAAGCCGTATTCATCCGAATTCCATCCGAGTCCGAGACCATTCTCTGCTCCCTTGGCTGCTGTCAAGAGAGGCTCCAGTGGAGACATCACATCTGTAAAAAAGTAACCGAACATCATCGTGATACTCACGATGAGGAGGGCGGTCCAGCGAGCTGACTTAGAGTCGCTCAATTTCATCTGCATTTTTTCTGTTGTACTCATTTTCTTTAAAACATAAATGATAAACCCGTTATCATTATTTATTATCAATTATTAATTATCATCTATTTCCGTTTCACGTTCTTCGTTCTGGTGATATCAAAGAGATAAGAGAGTTTCAGAACAATCTGTCCGTAGTTACTCTTTCCGAAATAATCACGCTTAGAAGCACCGTAGATATTTCCCAGACCATAGTAGTATCGGGCTTCGGCAAGAAAATGCCCCACCTTCGGAATACTGTATTCAGCACCCAGACCCAGGGCGATACCATAATCGAGCTTGTTCTTGACTGCCATCGTATCCTGAGCCACCACCGGACTTACACGGTTATTGTCGGTTGCCGGCATGTGCTCTACCGAGAAGTTGGTCTTCTGCGAATCACTCAGATAGAGACCAAACTGCGGACCGGCATTCACGAAGATGTTCAGTCCTCTTGTCTCCCTACCCCATGCCAGATGCGCAAAGATTGGCACCTGAATATAGTTGATGGTACGCTTGTAAGCCATCGCCTCTTTGGTTTCGGTGATAATCACCGGATTATTCTCCATATCCAGGATATCCTCTTCCCATCCTGCCTGCGCATAGTTTACTTCGGCATAGATAGAACAGATGGTCTTGAAATATTTCTCACAGGTATATCTCATCGAGAAACCGCCCGTCAGTCCGCCGTGCTGCTTCTGCTGTACCTCGGGTGTGAATCCTACGCTACTCATCATATAGCCCCCATTAAAACCGATGGCGAAATCATTACGATGCTCTCCTATCTGTGCCGAAACTGGAATTCCGAAGATGAGCATCAGAATCAGCAGCCCAATATTTCTATTCATTATCAACTATAAATTGTTAACTATAAATTGTAAACTATAAACTAGTACTTCACCGCCTCTATCTGATGATTAAAGGTATAGTGAATCAACTGGAAACTCTTGTTCTTGTATCCTCCTCTACTGGTCTTCTCGAAACGGAGTGGAGTCTGCACGGGCTGGTAAGTCATCTGCTGGCGCTCACCAGTAAAGTTCTTGCCATATCTTTTGACGCCCTGAATCAGATACATTCCGTGATCGAAACCGGTGATGGCGAATCTTGGCTGTGCCACCATCATAGGCTGATGGAACCAACGCTCATAACGGCTCTCAAGCGCCTTGGTCTGTGCTGAGTTCGGGTTATAATAGAAGGTGGAAGGGATATAAGTATCATACTTATAGAATCTTTCCAGATTATACTTGGCATACATCAGCCATTCGGTATAGCCGAAGAGAGAGATAGCTGCACCCGGATACTTCGCATCAAATTCGTCGAGCTTGTTCAACACCTGAGTCAACTGTGGCGAACGTCCCGTATTCAGGATGATCACATTCTGCTTGGAAGGCATGAAAGCCTTGGCAAACTGCTCGATACTTGAATTCACATTGGTGATGCTATAATTGATTTTCCTGCGTTCCAGTTCCTTGCGCAGACCGAACGTAAAGTTGCCCTTTCTCGAAGTAGAATCATTGCAGTCTACAAAGATAGGATGCACATTGGTAAAACGGCTCAAGAATGCCTTGATGGTCGCATCATTCAGCGCATCATCGCTCTGATAAACCTGGAAAATCTCTTTGTTTCTTTCTACATCATCTCCGCTGATAGAGAACGGAATCACCATTTTGATGCCGTAGTTCTTGCAGAAGTTGGTCAGCGGAGCCACCTGCTTGGTATAAAGTGGACCAAAGATGATGTCACATTGGTTAGCGCCCTCCTGCAAGAGTGTATTCCGGATATCAGCATCAATAGGAACGTTCCAGGCATGCACATCTATATCGGCGCCCTGCTGCTTCAGGGTTTCGCAAGCAAGCAGCAAACCGCGGTAATACTCCACCATTCGCTTGCCGTCGCCATCAACATTATGCAAAGGTAACATCACGCCTACCTTTACCGCATTTCTGGCAACAGCAGCCTTTGAGGTTGCCGGAGCTGTAGCAGTTTTCTGAACCGTCGCCCCATTCCCCGACTTCTGACCGTTCACCTGATTAGGATTCTTCTGGTCTTTGGTGTATGGAATAAAGAGCGTAGCTCCCTTCTGCAGCATGTATCCCTCACGCTTCATCTCCGGATTGGCATCCATCAGTTCAGGAAGGCTCAATCCATATTTATTGGCGATACCAAAGATGGTATCTTTCTTCTTAACCGTGTAAATGTCGCGCCATTTTACAGTCTGCGCGCCAATGCTGACACTGAGCAGAAGCCCAACGAGCAGCAGGAAATATCTCATTTTTTGTCTCATATCACAAGATTTTTTTAACGATATCTTCAAATATTTCATGTTTTCATCTGCAAAAATACAAAAAATCTTGCATCTGACGCAATATCTCTCATCTTTTTATTATCTTTGCACAAATTATTTTAGAAATGAGACGAAAAATAGCATTACTTTGCATCATGTTGCCACTTTTAACGTGTCAATTACACGCTCAGGAAGTCAACGACGACGAGGAGGACAACACAGAAGAGACGACCAAGGTCAGTTCTCTTCTCATGCCGAATGCCTTCTCTCCAAATGGCGATGGCATCAACGACATCTATAAGCCCAAGGATGGTTACCGGAACATTGAGGAGTTCCACGCCTATATATATAATAGGTGGGGACAGAAACTCTATGAATGGACCGACCCTGCCACGGGATGGGATGGCACCTACCGCGGAAAACCGGTCAAGGAGGGTGTCTACTTCTGTCTCGTCAAGGCGAAGGGGGCAGATGGCGTGGTGTATAACATCAAACGTGATGTCAACCTGCTCAGAGGTTATACCGAAGAGCAGAACAGTAACTATTAGGCAAACAGCAATTAGCAGAATTGGAATATGAATTCAGAAGAAAAGATAAATGTATGGGGCGCACGGGTCCACAACCTCAAGAACATAGATGTGGAGATTCCGCGTGATTCCCTCACCGTGATTACCGGACTCTCGGGTTCGGGCAAGAGTTCACTGGCCTTCGACACCATCTTTGCCGAAGGTCAGCGCAGATATATCGAAACATTCTCTGCCTATGCCCGCAACTTCCTGGGTAATATGGAACGCCCGGATGTTGATAAGATTACGGGATTGAGTCCGGTCATCAGCATAGAACAGAAAACCACCAACAAGAATCCCCGCTCTACCGTGGGCACTACCACCGAGATTTACGACTATCTCCGTCTGCTCTATGCCCGCGCCGGTACTGCATACAGCTATCAGAGTGGCGAGGAGATGATGAAATATACCGAGGAACAGGTCATCGACATGATTCTCAGCGATTATAAGGGCAAGGCTATCTTCCTGCTCGCTCCCCTCGTACGCCAACGCAAAGGTCATTACCGCGAACTCTTCGAAAGCATGCGCAGAAAGGGGTATCTCTACGTGCGACTCGACGGCAACATCCTCGAAATCGTTCCCAATATGAAAACCGACCGCTACAAGAACCACAATATAGAAGCTGTGGTCGATAAACTGGTGGTGAAGGAAGAAGATGAGGAACGCATCCGCAAGAGTGTGGCAACGGCTATGAAACAGGGCGACGGCATGGTAATGGTTCTTGAGAAAGGTGCCAAGGAGGCCAAGACATACTCCAAGCGTCTCATGGACCCTGTAACGGGTATCGCCTACCAGGATCCAGCTCCTAACATGTTCTCCTTCAACTCTCCCGAAGGTGCCTGTCCGCATTGCAAGGGTCTGGGAAAGGTGAACCAGATTGATATCAAGAAGGTTATTCCCGATGATAAACTCAGCATCCATGAAGGCGGCATCGCTCCGCTCGGCAAATACAAGAACCAGATGATTTTCTGGCAGATAGAATCATTGCTCAGCAAGTATGACCTCAACCTGAAGACACCTATCTGTGAGATTCCGGGCGATGCCATGCAGGAAATTCTCTATGGTTCGCTCGAAAACGTGAAGATAGAAAAGGAAAAGGTGCATACCTCTACCGACTATTTCTGCGCCTACGATGGCATCATCGACTACCTGCAGAAGGTGATGGAGGATGACGAGAGTGCGGCAGGCAAGAAATGGGCCGACCAGTTTATCTCTACCATCGAATGTCCTGAATGCCATGGTTTGCGACTCAAAAAAGAATCGCTCTCTTTCAAAATCTGGGATAAGAATATATCCGAAGTAGCCAGTCTTGACATCGATGAACTGCGCGATTGGCTCGAAGAAGTGGAACAGCATCTGCCTTCGATGAAAGCGAAGGTGGCTCACGAAATCATCAAGGAGTTGCGCTCACGCGTCACCTTCCTCCTCGATGTGGGACTCAATTATCTCTCGCTCAACCGCCAGTCGGCTTCTCTCTCGGGTGGCGAGAGCCAGCGCATCCGTCTGGCTACTCAGATTGGTAGCCAGCTGGTCAATGTACTCTATATCCTCGATGAGCCGAGCATCGGTCTGCACCAGCGCGACAACGAACGTCTGCTCAACAGTCTGAAGGAACTTCGCGACCTGGGCAATACCGTTATTGTGGTGGAGCACGATGAAGATATGATGCGGGCTGCCGACTGGATAGTAGATATCGGTCCGAAGGCGGGACGCAAGGGAGGTGAAGTTGTCTTCCAGGGCACACCTCAGGAGATGCTCAAGACCGATACCATCACCGCCCAGTATCTCAACGGCAAGATGGCTATTGAGGTGCCTGCTCTCCGCAGAGAAGGCAACGGCAAGCATATTACCATTCACGGAGCTACGGGCAACAACCTCAAGGGGGTGGATGTTGATTTTCCACTCGGCAAACTCATTGTCGTAACGGGTGTCAGCGGCTCAGGCAAATCCACTCTCATCAACGAGACCCTCCAGCCTATCCTCTCGCAGCATTTCTACCGTTCGCTCAAGAAACCGATGCCATACGAGAGCATCGAGGGTATCGAGAATATCGACAAGGTTGTGAATGTAGACCAGAGTCCGATTGGCAGAACGCTTCGCAGCAATCCAGCAACCTACACAGGCGTGTTCAGCGATATCCGCTCGCTCTTCGTAGGACTTCCCGAGGCAAAAATCCGCGGTTACAAGCCGGGCAGATTCTCCTTCAATGTGAAAGGTGGAAGATGCGAGGAATGTAAGGGTAACGGATATAAGACCATCGAGATGAACTTCCTGCCAGATGTCTACGTACCTTGTGAGGTATGCCACGGCAAACGCTACAACCGCGAGACGCTGGAGGTAAGATACAAGGGAAAGAGCATCGCCGATGTTCTCGACATGACCATCAACCAGGCGGTAGATTTCTTCGAGAATGTTCCTCAGATACTGCAGAAGATCAAGGCATTACAGAATGTAGGTCTCGGATACATCAGGTTAGGACAGAGTTCCACTACCCTCTCTGGCGGTGAAAGTCAGCGCGTTAAACTGGCTACCGAACTCTCGAAGCGTGATACGGGCAAGACGCTCTATATTCTCGATGAACCGACAACCGGTCTGCATTTCGAAGACATCCGCATCCTGATGGATGTACTCCAGAAACTGGTAGATCGTGGCAATACGGTCATCATCATCGAGCACAATCTCGATGTCATCAAACTCGCCGACTGGCTCATCGACATGGGTCCGGAAGGTGGACGAGGCGGCGGTCAGCTCCTCTTTGCCGGAACACCAGAAGAAATGGTAAAGCAGCAAAAAGGATATACCTATAAGTTCCTCGCCCCTTTACTGAAGAAATCAGGGAAACCTGAATAAATCAGGATAGGAACGAAGACTGTGACAGAAGAAAATAAAAAAAAACGCTCTAAAAGTTTGGATGTTACAAATATTAAGTTTATCTTTGCATAAGATATAAAACAAACAGCGTATGAAACAGGTAGAAGAACGATACATCAGCTTGCTGACCGATTTCGGCTTCAAGCGTATTTTTGGAACAGCAATGAACAAGGATTTGCTCATTTGCTTCCTCAACAGCTTGTTCAATGGCAGACAGGTTGTTAAGGACGTTTTGTATCTGAACCCGGAGCACGTCGGTGATGTTTATACCGACCGCAAGGCTATCTTCGACGTGTATTGCGAAGGAGAAAACGGCGAGAAGTTCATCGTAGAAATGCAGAATGCCTATCAGACTTATTTCAAAGATCGTGCTCTGTTCTATTCTACCTTCCCTATCCGTGAGCAGGCACCCAAAGGTAATGAATGGGATTTCAAGCTCAACCATATCTATACCATAGCCCTACTCAATTTCAACATGAACGAGGATGCCTTCGACAAGGAGGAAATCCGTCACCATGTACAGTTGTGCGATACCGCTACCCACAAGATTTTCTATGATAAGCTGGAGTTTATCTATGTAGAGATTGCCAAGTTCAATAAGACCTTGGAAGAATTGGAAACACTCTACGAGAAGTGGCTTTATGCACTAAAGAACCTCTATAAACTTACTCAGCGCCCGAAAGAACTGTGCGATAAGGTTTTCGACCGACTTTTCGAGGAAGCAGAGATTGCCAAGTTTACACCTCAGGAGATTCGGGAATATGAAGCTAGTAAAATGGCATATCGGGATATCAAGAACTCTATTGATACGGCGAAAAAAGAAGGTAGAATAGAAGGTAGAACTGAAGCCAACATTGAAACGGCTAAACGTTTGTTGGCTATGGGACTTCCAACAGAACAGGTAGCCAAAGCGACCCAGCTACCTTTGGATATGGTTCAAAATCTGAGCAAATAATAAAAGTGAAAACTAACGTTTTTCTTTTATGCTGGATACCATAACAAATAACCCCAACCTACTTTTTTAAGCGGGTTGGGGTATTTTTATTTCAATATAAAATATGACGACTGCTACCCTTTCATCTTTACAAACATCAAAGGCCCAATCCTTGTAAAGGAGGAAGACATGGATACTTATATCAGAAACCACAAAGATGACTTCATCGGTCAAACCGAGGAATCCTTGCCAATCAAATCCTGCAGAAGATTATTTGAATTATTCGGCATAGATACCGACTGGCTTGAATTATAACATACCGCCAAAGTACATGATAACAGGATTACCTTGGCGGTACCGCTCTCGGAGAGAGTGTAAACTAAACTGTGTCAAGCTACAATAAAAGTAGTTTAACACAGTTTTTATATTATGGAC
>ERZ779832.6-NODE-6-length-120438-cov-76.4894_pt1 | contig 120438 bp, 89 predicted proteins | sample MGYA00511250_ERZ779832 | MGnify/ENA primary metagenome ERZ779832 (study PRJEB29588, sample SAMEA2154726) | human gut metagenome | biome: human gut; feature: human-associated habitat; material: faeces | place: Denmark | collected 2008/2010 ...
ACGAGGATGCATTCGACAAGGAGAAAATCCGCCATCATGTGCAGTTGTGCGACACAGCTACCCATAAAGTATTTTACGACAAACTAGAATATATCTATGTAGAGATTTCCAAGTTCAACAAAACCCTGGAAGAATTGGATACGCTCTACGAGAAGTGGCTCTATGCACTGAAGAACCTCTATAAGCTTACCCAGCGCCCTAAAGAACTGTGCGATAAAGTCTTCGACCGCCTCTTCGAGGAAGCCGAAATAGCCAAGTTTACTCCGCAGGAAATGAGGGAGTACGAGACCAGCAAGATGGCATATCGCGACATCAAGAATTCCGTAGACACCGCTAAGCGTGAAGGCATAGCTGAGGGTAAGGAAATTGGTATGAAGGAAGGTATGGAGAAAGGCATGGAGAAAGGTAGAGCTGAAGGCATAGAAGAAGGCAGAGCTGAAGGCATGTCCCAGCGAAGCCTTGAAATTGCCAGGAAGATGCTGGCAAAGGGTATGGATGAAGCGTCTATCATGGATATGACGGGGCTGACGGCAGAGGAGATAAAGCTGCTGAAAGCGGAGATGTAGATTACGAATATCACCATATAATCAAGGGTCTATACGCCACCTTTTCATCGTGGCATATAGACCCTTGTCGTTTCCCGTGAGGTGCGGGTGAATATGTTTGCTGGGCACCTTATACTCCTGCCCAGCTTAGGAGTTAAACAATCTACTTTATTATTCAACCTTAAATCTACATGTTATGGACTTAAATTCACGCCCAAGGAAATTTTTGTTCCAATGTTTATTACTATCAGCATAATCTATATCGTTATTAGCTGTATATAAATCATCGTCAGTTTCAATCATCTCTTTTTGATAGTCTGACAAAATTAAATCTATATTTGGGGTAATGTCTTCAAATATTGGCCAATATCTTGCATCTGCATAGTTTATAGGGCCAAAAGTCAGCTTTGAAAGCAGATAACATTCATTAAATGCACCAGAATTAAGTTTGTTAAGACTCGGCGCTTCTACTACTGTGAGATATCTGCACTCACTAAAAGCATATTTTTTAATTTCTTTTACGTTAGGCATTTTGACAGACTTAAGTTGCGACATCCTTCCGAATGCCTTTTCTGGAATAGTTTCTACACCAATAATGGTCAACTCAATTGTACCCTCGTCGTTAGGGGCGGCACCTTTGATGGCTTCTCTTATTGCCATAAATTCATCAGTGCCAGCATTGGGAGCGAGGTTGAGTCTTATAGTAGTCTTGCCATCTGCTACTTTTTGCTCAATAGCTGACTTTATTTCTTCTGCACTATTTGCCGAAATGACAGTAGCATCCAGAGCATAACTCTTAGCACTCTCTGTTGCTTGCGAGAATGTATAAGTTGCCAAAGCTGCTTCTCTATATTTCACTGTAACTTCGGAATTATTTTCAAAAGTACCATATAAATAGGCATTGCCCTTTTCATCCGAAGTAAGTGTATAATTTCCGTTCTGTTCCATATCGCTGCTGCCCGCAGGAGTGAAATATTCGGTATCAACTGTTATTTGCTCATTGGGTAGAGTTGCAATGCGGAGGCGTGAATAATTACGTGTGACATTGGCAAACGATATGTCTATATAATTATCATCTCCATAATGAACAGTGCAAGTTGCTTCGAGGAACTCTGCAGTTCCATCGCGTTCACCATCCTTATACCCAAGATTACCATCATTTAACCATTTACGACCTGGAGCATAGTAAGCATAAGCCGTCACAGGTTCCCCATCAAGATAGCACAATGAGTTACCATCTTGGATTTCAAACTTTACTCCATTATATTTTAAAGTTGCAGTCTGGATTCCTAACTCTTTAGATTCTAACTTTACACAGATTTCGTCTCCAACAGCCCATGCTGTCTTACCCTTGTCTTCTTCGCCGATAGTTCGGGTAGAAGGTTTCTCAAACATAGGAAAGTCATCTATAACAAACCGTATATTACTTTTAACAGTTGGTGTAGATTCTTCGCTTATATCATTAGCACATGATGCCAAAACAACAGCAATCAATGCCATCATCATGTATTGGATAATCTTACGCATAATTATATTCTCCTTTTATTTATTATAGTTCTTCTTCATTTTCCCAACCAGGCAGAACACCTTGATTGCGGACTGCGAGTTCCACTTTGTCTCTTCCTATTTTTTTGAGACTATAGATGTAACGATGCCCTTCCAAAAAATCTGTTTTTTGCTTTAACTTGACGGTATAATCTTGCCCGTCTAAAGTAAACTTCAAAAAATCAGCACTTGTGTCTAACGAGCCTGGTACTATGATTGCAGAGAAAGACTTTCCTCCATCATCTCCTGTCTGGCATGCATATACCAACGTTGGCTCTTTATAATTAGAAGTGTCCATTATCCAATCATTGTTTGATTTGCTAAATCGAGCCCCATTGCATGGCGAACAAATCCATAGGTTACTAATATTCTTATTAGGATGATCGTATTCACCTATTTCATAGAAAATTGTTACCAGCGACATGCGATGCTTCATAGGAATGCTTAAATCGAACCGAGGAAAATCGTGCCAATATCCAGTTATGAGATCAGCGTTTTTCAAATTACCTTCGCTGCTTTGGTCTGTTTGTAAATCATACTGTAGATTTTCTTGCCAAAAATCCGTGTCAGATGGATATACAGCCAAAATAGTATGTTGTTCGTCGTCTGTTAACCAACGAAAACTTCCTGCACGAGACCATGTTTCCCCATTAAAAGAAAGAACAGTCGTACTACCATTATCATAATCCGTAAATATACTTACTTTCAGCTTATCTTTATCCTCCCAATTGTCACCGTGTCCCAATGTATTGACACGAGTCTGCATACCTCCAACAGAGAAAGTAGCATTGATTTCCTGCCCTTTCAGCGTAGGAGCCATATCTTCATTTTGCGTACATGCTGTAAAGCCCATAGCCATAAGGCCCATAACCGCATAGGAAATTCTTTGTTTTATCGTCTTCATAATCTTCAGTTTTTTATTGTTAGTGGGTTAGTGAGCTGCCAAGCTCACTAACCCTGTATTCCCTATTTCTGCACCTTATTATTCTATTTCTGCATCGAGCCTTTCATTGTCTGTGCCAATACCCCAACTCGTTATGTTTGCATTTCCTATTACTATACTATTATTTATAACAGTGATAGTATAAGTATATTTTTTACCACCTTCGAATCCATTTGGTAGGGATATCTTTGTTGTATAGTTGTTAATAGTATTTTCGTTATACAACACACTACAACTAATGGTCAATTCTTTGTTCTCGAACTGTTGCGGGAAGAGTATGAACTTGCAGACCCTGACATCGGTCAAAAAACCTGTTACTGGTAAGGCTTTTAGGGAAGAAGTCCCTGTGACTTCTGTCGCACCTGTTTTTACATTTATCTTACCCTGTGTCTTTATCTTGTCCAATGTTATACTTTGAAGATTACTCTTGCTGCTCTCGATACCTTCTCCTGCACAGACCGTAAATTCTATCATACTCATCTTGTGCTTAAAGCGATGGTCTTTCTCTGGCAAGGATTCACCCGCATAATTCAAGTCAGTGAAATTAACCATTGGCGATGCTTTGCTGGCTATTGCTCCCGAGGCAAAGAGAAAATCGTTTGCTAATAAGGTATTACTTGGATTGCTGTAATCAATAGTCCAATCATTTATTAACCAACCATCCTCATCGAATTTGTCATTATTGGGGTCATCAATGTATGGATAATACGCACTGAATGTCTGTTCCGCGTTATCTCTAAAATAAATAGGATTTGCCGAAACAAAATCACCATAATTGTCATATTCATACTTTACATTTGTTCCTTTTGTGTTTCCTGCGGAAGTGACGTACACACCGATAGCATCGCCTGCTGTCCAGCTGTTGTTGTCTGCAGTTCCACGGGTTTTGATATTGTTGGAAATATCCGCCTTTACTGTAGCAGCAACAGGACCATTGTTGCCGATACCGTCTTCTTCGTTAGCGCAAGCTGCAAACAGCAATGCTGCGGCAGCGATGTATAAGATTTTAAACTTCTTCATAAACGTTGTATTTTAATAGTTATTAATTTGCTACATATTCATTGTTGCCTTCTGCCGGAATCCAGCCTTTAATCGTTCCTTCTACTACAACTCCGGTCTTCCTGATGTTGAGCGAAAGGGTATAATACTTGCCCTGCTCCAGAGTGATGTCGGCATTCGACTTCCATGAATAGGTGGTTTCACCCAATCGGAAGGAAACCTTCAGAGGCTGGTTGGCTGCCTGGATGGTCTGCGGAACCAGCAGAGAGGAGTATTGGGCAGAGATGCTGGCATGCTCTGCATCCTTTGCCTGGAAAGAAACATTCTCTGGAGTAATGGCCCCGGCTGAGGCATCAGGCTTAACCGTTACCTGCGGCTTGTCATGAGAAAAGTCGCATACGCCAGACAAAACGGTGCCCTCTACCCTTACGTCTTCTATCTTTGACAGATCTACCTCGTCATTGGAAAAGGCGGAATGGAAGTTGAAGGTTATCATCAGCTGGCTGAAGGCATGATCAAACGTTACTGCGACTATCTTGTCTTTGTTCTCGCCGACGATGGTTGGAGCATAATCCTTAGCCTTGAACACCAGAAGGTCGGAAGACAGGTCTTCTTTAGTCTGTACGGCTTTCACCGATACAGGGAACTGCTTCTGGGTTGCCAAGGCTTCGCTTATATCAGCCTGATAAGGAGCATAGGCGATGATGTCAGCAGAAGGAATCTCACTCTTCCACAGCATTGGGGTAGCAGAAGTCCACTCTTCGCCGTTCTTCGTCATCTCTACATTATTATATTGCAAAGATGAAGCGTGCTCTCCGGAACCCTGTATACAGATGCCGAAGTTTTGCAGGGTGGCGGTTTCGGTGATGCCACGGGTAGCAATATCTGATACCTGCGTGGTGATGTGAATGCCGCCAACTGAAGATGGTTTTTCGCCTGACGTCAGACTATCCTCCTGCGAACAACTCGCCATAAGGAGGAGGGTGCAAGCCATCTGGGGTAATAAACTGGATAATTTCATATTCATTTCATTTTATATTCATCTTAGTCCCAAATGCTAGTTCTTCTAGCCGGTGTGCTTTCTCCCATGTCACCAGTACCCAAAGAACCACCGGGTTGAAAACCGTTCACGGTAGGTGTAGAATTGGTTTCGCCACTTCCTGCGAGAATCTGAGTAGTTTCCAATTCGAGTACCTCCACAGATGGAGCTACATACTTTTTCTTCTTAGTTAAAACTTTCTTCATATCTATTATGTTTTGATTATAATTTACGACATTTTAAATCTTTACTTGATACAGATTATAAAAAATCCAGGTGCAAAGTTAAGGGTTTTATTTAAAAGTGGGGGGGGTAATATTTGTTTTTTCAGGTATGATTTTTTGGTTTTAGGTGTCTCATTCGTGAGCAATGCGACACCTTGTTAGTATTCTTTAACGTTTTCAGACTCTATTCAAGAAGTAATTATCAACAAAGACTAATTATACGTCACCTGTTCATCGAGGCATATAGACCATTCAACACTCCACATTCAACATTCAACAATCTCTAACTTTTTCCGAAACTTTTCCCTAAAATCTCTTGCGGGTTTGAAAATAAAGTCGTAACTTTGCAGTAGTGAATTTTAAAACAGATGGTTATGAAGTACTTAGATCCTAAGGCAGACCTTACGTTCAAGAAGATATTCGGCAATCATCCTAAAAGACTGATCAGTCTTCTGAACGCCCTCCTGCCACTCAGCGAAGAAGAGCAGATACACGAGATAAAGTATCTGCCTACAGAACTTGTGCCCCAGCTCGAAGGGGGCAAGAACACCATAGTGGATGTACTCTGCACAGATGTCAGAGGCAGGAAGTTCTGCGTGGAAATGCAGATGGAATGGTCTGACGCATTCCAGCAGCGAGTACTGTTCAATGCATCCAAGCTCTATGTGAGTCAGGCAAAAAAGGGAGGCAAATACAGCGAACTGCAACCAGTGTATTCTCTCAACCTGATAAATGATATCTTTGCGCATGATACTCCGGATTTCATCCACAACTACCGCATCGTGCACGATAAGGACAGCAATAAGGTCATCGAGGGCTTGCATTTCACCTTCATTGAACTCCCTAAGTTCACTCCTCATTCCATTGCCGATAAGCGCATGATGGTCTTGTGGCTCCGTTTCCTCACAGAAATAAATTCCAATACGAAGGATATTCCTGCCGACCTGCTCAATGACCCAGAGATTGGAAAAGCCGTAGAAGATCTTGAAGTTTCCGGCTTTACTGATGCCGAACTCCGTGCCTATGATAAATTCTGGGATTCGGTAAGTGTTGAAAGAACCCTTCTGGATGACAGATATCAGAAAGGAATGGAAGAAGGTATGGAAAAAGGCATGGAGAAAGGCAGAGCAGAAGGCAAGCATGAGGCCAACACAGAAACAGCACAACGTTTGCTGGCAATGGGACTTTCTGCCGAACAGGTTTCCAAAGCTACTCAGCTACCTTTGGAAATCATTAAGAATCTGAGCAATTCATAAAAAATATAATAGCTGAGATGTAGATTACGAATATCTCCATATAATCTAGGGTCTATACGCCACCTGTTCATCGTGGCATATAGATCCTTGTCGTTTTTTATTCATTTTATCCATCGTATTGAATAAAATCAGTACTTTTTTATTCAATACGAATGATTTTCAGCCATTTTCTCCCGCCATTCGGTAGGAGTACAACCAAAAGCATTCTTTGTATAAATGCAACAAGGCGCAACCTTCTCACGAAGACTGCGCCTCTAATAGTTTTCTTTTTTTGTTTAATTTTTAAGAGAGTATTAACATATATATTTTTTTGTAAGTGTAAGTTTCTTACTTCTTTATTTCTTTTGCTCTGAACTTTATGGCTCGAAGAACTTAATCTGTGTTCCATTTGACAACTGAGTTCCTGCCATATTAAAGTTGAATGCTGTAGGATTTGGTTTCTTCTCATCCTTTGGATCAACTTCGTAACCATAAACAACCAAATAAGCTTCAACCTTGCTTTTATCCTGGGTAACTTGTCCGAAAGTATATCGGCTGTTTCCGCTAGAATAGCAATAGAACTTAACCTTATGTGTAGCACCACCATATTCCAGATTTACAGTAATAGCATCAGGGAAGAGCATGAACTGGATAAAAGGTGTAACTGTACAGTAATATACAACACTCTTGAAGCTAACCGGCATCTCATATTTCTTCAATGCTTCCTTCAGGTCTTTCGTGTCAACATTTTCTGGAATGTAACGGGCGAAGATCTTTACAGGGAAGTTGTTAACAGTCATTACAGTATCTTTGCCATCTCCGTGGATAGATGTAGAGACATCTAAGGTGTCGTGATATTCCTTTTTGCCGTCTTTTTCTGTAACATGCTCGTCGCTCACGTAAGCGAGTTTGCTCATGCGGCTACCTGATGTCTTGAGATAGCAGGTCTGCTTTTCTGCTTGTGTGAGCGGCTGATTATAGCTGTTGTTATCATCGCCTGTATTACAAGAAGTGAATGCGAAAGCTGCAACGAAGGCAGCTACAATTGAGAATAATTTGATTTTTTTCATTTTGCTATTATGTTTTGATTCTTATTTTCTCATATTTCTCAGCCTAAATGCACCCCGATATAGTTGCCCGAGGCACTTCAGTTCTTGTATAAAACAAGAAAAGGCGGGAAACTTGCATCACTTTTAGTTAATCTCTGTTAATGCTCTTCATTTGTCCATTTCATAGAGCACTTTTGCCAATGTATCGTAACCTCTGACTTTCAGTTCTTAGTTGTTTGAGCTTTTTACTGTATTAAGTCTAGGTTTGTCTTACATAGCTATGCAAAGTTAGTTTTTTATTTTGAAATACGCAAGAAATTTATGATTTTCTTTCTCTTTTTCGCATAAAAATACTACTTTTGTGGAGATTTTAGGGATTATTCACCTAAAAGCGGAATGAATCGTGTAGACTCAGAGTCTCATGGAAAATGAATTAATGATGAATCTGATATGAAAAAGAAAGTAGGTACATTTAAGATTTGGCTGTTGGCGATAGCCGCAGTAGTGGCGTTTTCTGTCTTGCCGAAGGTTTCTTCGCTGGCAACAGAAGATCAGGCACTTGTTGTAAAGGAGAATAAGCAGGAGGCTGCTGATGCTGCAGGCGATGAATCGTCTGGAGAGAACAAGCAGGAAACTGCTGGAGAGGGTGCGAATCTGGAGGCGCAGGGCCTGGAGATTCCGGTAGCTAAGGTAAAGGTATCTGAAACCATCAAGCATCGGTTGGCTTATACGGTATCTTATAATCATGATACGCGACAGCCGAATTGGGTAGCCTGGGCGCTGACGGGGGAGCATGCATCTGGTAAGTTGCCGCGCGGTAAGTTTGCTGATGATGAGGAGATGCCGGCACCCGTGGGTACTTTGGCGGATTATTATAACAGTGGTTTGGACAGGGGACACATGTGCCCGGCTGGTGACAACAAATGGAGCCAGCAGGCGATGGATGAATGTTTCCTGATGACCAATATGTGTCCGCAGAACCACAGTCTGAATGCGGGGGTATGGAACACGATAGAGCAGCAGTGCCGCAACTGGGCGAAGCAGTATGGCAAGGTTTATATTGTCTGCGGACCGATATTTCTGAATAAGCAGCATCGCAAGTTGGGTAAGAACAAGGTGGTAGTGCCTGATGCCTTCTTCAAGGTGGTTCTTCATACGGGCAAGAATCCGCAAGCCATCGGCTTTATCTGCCGTAACCAGTCGCAGAAAGGCAGAAAGAAGACGGAATTCGTAAATTCAGTAGATGAAGTGGAGCGTATCACCGGCTATGATTTCTTCCCTCAGCTTCCGGATGATGTTGAGAAGAGGGTAGAGGCTAAGGCTGAAATGTTTTAAAAAGGAATTTCTGCAGTATCCAGTAATAGGATATAACAAGAAAAAGGCTTTCCGTAATGGAAAGCCTTTTTCTTGAAGATCTGTGACTCGCATGGGGCTCGAACCCATGACCCCAACATTAAAAGTGTTGTGCTCTACCAGCTGAGCTAGCGAGTCAATCTTCTGCTTTATGTTTCAAAAGCGAGTGCAAAGGTACGGCAAAAATCTGAAATAACCAAATATTTTGCCATATTTTTACTGATTTTCTTCATTTTTATCCGAAATCGGTACATTTTTGCCCATTTCTTCATGATATTGCGGCTTCTCTTTCGTTACATACCGCTGCCAGTAGGCTATGATGAGCGTTGTGAGCGGAAGGGCTACAATCAATCCCAGGAAGCCCAGAAGTGCACCCCAAACCGAGAGACTCAAGAGGAGAATGGCTGGGTTCAATCCCATCGCCTTACCCATAATCTTCGGGGTAACTACCATGTCGGTGATGACCTGCACCACACAGAACACCAGAACAGCCAGACCGAATACCAGCCAGAAGTTCTGACCTGTGTCGGCAGCCTTCAGCATGGCAAGGAATGCCGTAGGGATGAGGGCGAAGGTATGGAGATACGGAACCAGGTCCATGATGCCGATGAGAATGCCCAAACCTATCGCCATCGGGAAACCGATGATGGTAAAACCGATGCAGAACATGATGCCCATACAGAGCGCTACCAGTCCCTGACCACGGATATAGTTGTTGAGCTCGCGCTCCACATCCTTCATCAGCGCACTCCAGAACGGACGGTTCTTCTTAGGGAAGATTCTCACCCAGTTGGCTGTCAGCGTCTCATAATCGAGCAGGATGAAGAACATATATAATAAGGTAATCATCGATGCCACGATACTCATCAGTACCGTTGCCGTCTGGCTGACTACCGAGAAGACCTTAGGCATGGTGGTCTTGATGGCATCGCTGAAGTCCTTGCTTTTCAGAAAATGCTCTATCTGCTCCTGGTTGGCCTGCAGCCAGTCTTTGATCAGCGCCGTCAGGTTGTTGGTATGAGTCGTCTGATGCAGCCATCGTGTCAACACCTCACCGAGTTTGTCAAACTGGTCAATCATCGGAGGGATGATGAGCCACAGCACGCCTCCTATAACAGCGATAGCCGTTCCCATGGCGATGAGGATAGACAGCGCACGTATTCTGACGTGGAGTTTGTTTTCGATAAACTTCACGACCGGATAGAGCAGGTAAGCGAAAAACCATGCAATGAAGAATGGCAGCAGTACGCTGCTCAGATAATTGGTCATGTAGAGCACGGCCAGTACGATGAGGGTAACACCCGCCCATCTTATAAATTTATCAAATGTAATCTCCTTTCCCATATTTAATCCTTTTGTTATGATTTTTCATTAAGAATCGCCTTCTGGTAGCATTCTCTGCAGAGTGGCTCGTATTCATCTTTCTCGCCCAGGAGCACCCGTTTGTCGTTATTGACCAACCGGTGGCTCACATAGGCAACCGATCCGCACTTTACGCAGATGGCATGAACCTTGGTCACCTCGTCGGCGATGGCACAGAGAGCAGGAATCGGACCGAAGGGAACTCCCTTGTAGTCCATATCCAGTCCTGCCACGATGACTCTCACGCCACGGTTGGCAAGTTCGTTGCAAACCTCCACGAGCCCATTGTCCAGGAACTGGGCTTCATCGATACCCACCACGTCGATATCAGAAGCCAATAGCAGTATCGATCCAGAGGACTCAATAGGAGTAGACCGGATAGAGTTCTGATCATGGCTCACTACATCTTCCTCGGAGTAACGAGTGTCAAGCGCCGGCTTAAAGATTTCCACCTTCTGCTTGGCGAACTTCGCACGCTTCATTCTTCGGATCAATTCCTCTGTTTTTCCGGAGAACATCGATCCGCACACCACTTCAATTCTTCCGGGACGGTGTGCCTCCCCAATTAGATTTTCTGTCATTTCGGGGGCAAAATTAATAATAAGGTTTTAAAAAATGCAAAGAAACGCGTTTTTTTTTTGCTATGAAAGATTAATTAACTACATTTGCGGTCAGTATGGGCACATTATACATCGTTCCGACTCCAGTTGGTAACATGGAGGACATGACAATGCGAGCCATTCGCATACTGAAAGAAGCGGATTTGGTACTCGCTGAGGACACTCGAACATCGAGTGTTCTGCTGAAGCATTTCGATATCAGAAATCGATTAGTGGCTCACCATAAGTTTAACGAACATGGCACATCTTCTGCCATCGTAGAGCGACTGAAGGGTGGCGAAACCATCGCCTTGATCAGCGATGCCGGAACACCGGGTATCAGCGATCCTGGTTTTTACCTCGCCCGCGAGGCAGCCAAGGCAGGCATCACGGTGCAGACTTTGCCTGGTCCTACGGCATGCATACCGGCCATCGTTTCATCGGGTTTGCCATGCGACCGTTTCTGCTTCGAAGGATTCATTCCGCAGAAAAAGGGCAGACAGACCTATCTTGAATCATTGAAGGATGAGGTGCGCACCATGATTTTCTATGAATCGCCTTATCGTGTGGTGAAAACCTTGCAGCAGTTTGCCGAGGTTTTCGGGGATGACAGACAGGTGAGCTGTTGTCGTGAAATATCCAAACTCCACGAGGAGAGTGTGAGGGGTACGCTTGCCGAGGTCATCGCTCATTTTGAGGAGACAGAACCAAGGGGCGAATTTGTCATCGTATTGGCAGGAAAAGATCCCAAACAGCTCAAGGAGGAGATGAAGGAAAAGAAGCGTGAAGAGCGCCGGCAGAAGAAAAACGGGGCTCGCAGGGATGAAGAAAGTAATGAATAAAGTATAGGAAGCGACGCGTTTTACGCGAAAAGATAATTTTTTAAATCAAACATTAAAAAGAAAAATGATTATGAAAAAGCTATTATTTGCGGCATGTTTAGCTGCTTTTTGCTTGACCAGTTGCAACAACGGCAAGAACAACACCCAGGATTTGGCAAATCAGCAGAATGATTCGCTAAACAGTATCATCGCTCAGAAGGATAGCGAAATTAACGATATGATGGGTACATTGAATGAAATCCAGGATGGTCTGAACCAGATCAGTGAGGCTGAGCACAGAGTAACTCTCCTGAAGAACGGTGAGGGTGCCAGTAAGAGACAGCAGCTAAAGGAGGATGTTCAGTTCATCGCTACCCGTATGCAGCAGAACCGCGAACTCCTGGCTAAATTGCAGAAGCAGATGGCTAACAGCTCTTTGCAGGCTGATCAGTTGAAGAAGACCATCGCAAACCTTCAGGAGCAGATTGCACAGAAGGATAAGGAACTCCAGGTGCTTCGCGAGGAGTTGGATAAGAAGGATATTCATATTGCAGCGCTCGATGAGACTATCAACAATCTGAATACCAAGACCTCTCGTCTTACTACTGAAAGCAACCAGAAGACAGAGACGATCAATGCACAGGACAAGCAGATCAACACTGCCTGGTACGTATTCGGTACCAAGAAGGAGTTGAAGGAGCAGCATATCATGGAAAAGGGTAAGGTAATGACCGGCAATTTCAACAAGAGTTATTTCACCAAGGTTGATATCCGCAACATTTCTGAAATCAAGTTGATGTCAAAGTCGGCTAAGTTGCTCACTACCCACCCATCCAGCTCTTATGCATTGGTACGTGATGCCAACAAGCAGTATACGCTCCGCATCACCAATCCACAGATTTTCTGGAGCACCAGCAAGTATCTTGTAGTGCTCGTTAAGTAATTATCTCTTTCTCTGAAAGAAATCCTGCATGAGTGCGCGGCACTCATCTTCCAATACGCCCGATGTAACTGTCGTCTTAGGATGCAGTGCATCGGGCGCATATTTTGTATACCCCCTTTTCTCGTCGCTGGCACCATATACCACGCGGCTGATCTGTGCCCATCCCAGCGCTCCGGCGCACATCACGCAGGGTTCTACCGTAACGTAGAGGGTACAGTCTTTCAGGTATTTTCCTCCCAGCATGTTGGCTCCCGAAGTGATGGCCTGCATTTCGGCATGAGCCGTAACATCGGTCAGCATCTCCGTAAGATTGTGGGCTCGCGATATGATCCGGTCCTTACAAACGATGATGGCGCCTACCGGAATCTCGTCTTCATCGAATGCCGCCTGAGCCTCCATCAGGGCACGGCGCATGTATGCTTCGTCTTTATTCTTGATATCTTCCATTGTTTTTCGTGCAAAATTACATAAAAAAGTTTGAAGTGTGGACTTTTTTTGTTATTTTTGCAAGGTAAAAGCATCTTTTGGTGCAAAATAAAGAAAATAGACTATGGCAGAGCATAATGAATTAGGCAAATGGGGAGAAGACGAGGCTACGCTCTATCTCGAGAATGAAGGCTATGTCGTCATCGACAGAGACTGGAAAGCCGGCAAGCGGGATCTGGATATCCTTGCCGTTTCGCCGGATGGTAAGACGCTGGTTGTGGTAGAGGTCAAGACCCGTTCGGGTGAAGAATACCAGCAGCCCGAGGAAGCCGTAGATGTCAGGAAGATGCGTAATCTGGCAATAGCCGCCAATACTTACGTCAAGGAACAGAAGGTGGAAAAAGAACTTCGCTTTGATATTGTTACCGTGGTAGGGGTAGGCCATCAGGTGAAACGCATCGAGCATCTTGTGGATGCCTTCAACCCGTTGCTGATTGGATAACCCGTTGTGATTCGCTATACATTATTATATAGACATGGAAAAGAAGATTATACGATTAAAGGAAGTGGATTCCACGAATGCCTTCCTGAAGAATTTGGATACTTACGATGAAGATGCGCTGACCATTGCCATTGCTGACTATCAGACATCGGGCAGGGGACAGGGCGTGCATATCTGGGAGAGTGAGCCGGGCAAGAACCTCCTCTTCAGTATGATGATGTGTCCTAAGTGGGTACCTTTGCGCCAGCAGTTCCTCCTTTCCGAGGCTGGTGCGCTCGCCGTGAAGGACGCTCTTGATTCCTATACGGACGGCATTACGCTGAAATGGCCGAATGATGTTTACTGGTATGACAAGAAAATCAGTGGTACGCTGATAGAGACTGCCATCGACTCCAAGGGCATCAAGCGCTGCATCTTCGGTATCGGCATTGATGTCAATCAGACTGAGTTCCACAGCGATGCGCCCAACCCTGTATCTCTGGCTCAGATTCTGGGTCATGAGGTGGATAGGGAAGAGGTGCTGCAGAAGGTGATTGAGGCTTTCTGCAAATACTACGAACTTCTGCGTCGTGCCGACTATATGGATGTGTCGGGCATCTATCATCTTTCTCTCTACCGTCGCAAGGGCTATCACTGGTATGAGGATAAGGACGGTAAGTTCGAGGGCGCCTTCGTAGAGGTGGAGGACGATGGTCATCTCATCCTTCATGACAAGAAGGGAGTAATCCGCTCGTATGCGTTCGGAGAAATCAAGTTCCTGATTAATAGTTAATCGTTAATAGTTTATAGGAGGCTACGCCCTATAAACTGTTAACTGTAAATTGTAAATTAAAATAAAATGGCAAAGTTTAAAAGAATTCTTTTGAAATTGAGCGGCGAGAGTCTGATGGGCAAGCAGAGCTTCGGCATCGACCCAGAGCGCCTGAGTGATTATGCTAAGCAGATAAAGGAGGTCCATGAGATGGGCGTTCAGATAGGCATTGTGATTGGTGGTGGTAACATCTTCCGCGGTTTGAGCGGAAGCCAGAAGGGTTTCGACCGTGTCAAGGGCGACCAGATGGGTATGTGTGCTACCGTTATCAATTCTCTGGCATTGAGCAGCGCACTCGGAGCCTTAGGTGTTAAGAACAAGGTGCTTACTGCCATCCGCATGGAGCCTATCGGCGAATTCTACACCAAGTGGAAGGCGATTGAGGCGATGGAGGCAGGCTATATCTGCATCTTCTCTGCAGGTACAGGTAGTCCTTACTTCACTACCGATACCGGTTCTTCTCTCCGCGGTATCGAAATCGAGGCTGACGTGATGCTCAAGGGTACCCGTGTAGACGGCATCTATACCGCCGACCCAGAGAAGGATCCTACAGCTACCAAGTTCAAGGACATTACCTATGATGAGATTTACACCAAGGGCTTGAAGGTAATGGATTTGACTGCTACCACCATGTGTAAGGAAAACAACCTTCCTATCTACGTGTTTAATATGGATGTTGTAGGTAACCTCAAGAAGGTGATGGATGGTGAGGAGATTGGTACGCTCGTACACAACTAATCATCTCTCTCAACAGGAAGAAAAAACAAATGCGACTGGATTCACATCTAGCCGCATTTTTCAATTAATAATCTACATAAAAACCTAAATATCCCAATAAAGGGGATTTCTTCTATTTCGTCTTCTTCAGATAAATAATCGCCGAGATGATGACGTATGCCACGATGACAAGCCACCAGCCGGTGAGGAAACCGGTCAGACCATCGAGTGCTACCGAAGTAGCGAGGATGATGATGGTGAGCGCGGCAAAGCCATATTTCACCTCATTGCCCTTGAAACCCCACTGCTTGAACTTCAAGGCGAAAAGAGGCATCTCGCAAACCAGCAGATAGCTGGTGATGAGAATCAGAGCCAGGATGATGAATACCGACCACGCATTTCCTTCGAGCCAGCTTGGATTGAACACAATCAGCGAACCCCAGAACAGGGCGTTGGCTGGTGTAGGAACACCGATGAAAGAGGTAGTCTGGCGCTCATCAAGATTAAACTTAGCCAGTCGCAATGCCGAGAAGGCTGCGATGATGAAGGCTGCGTAAGGCAGCCATGGGCGCAAAGGCTCCAGAAAACCCGGATATTCCATCACAAAGAGTTGTGAGAATACGATGGTGGCAGGAGCCACACCGAAGGTTACGTCATCTGCCAGCGAATCCAGCTCCTTGCCTATTGGCGATGAAACGTGCAGCAGGCGGGCGCTCATGCCGTCAAAAAAGTCGAATACGGCTCCGATGATAATCCATAACAATGCCATCTTTGGGTTCCCGCCGAAGGCAAACGATGTTGCGATGCAGCCCGAAACCAGGTTGCAGCAGGTTATCGTGTTTGGAATATGTTTCTTGATACTCATTTCTTTCCAGTATATTATGATAGAGTGAAAGCCGGAAGTATGTTCCGGCTTGCCCTCTATCTGTCAATATGTTATTTCAATTTAGCGATGACGGTCTGGTCGCCAGTAGTTGACTGTCCCATCTTTACGCATACTTCTGTACCTACAGGCAGGTAGACATCCACGCGTGAACCCAGCTTGATGAATCCCAGGTGCTCGTCGATGAAGCATTCTTCCCCTTCCTTGGCATAGGTTACGATGCGGCGTGCTACTGCACCGGCAATCTGTCGGCAGAGTACATCCACTCCCTCAGGTGTGGTAATCATCACGTCGGCATGCTCGTTTTCCTCGCTAGCCTTAGGCAACCAAGCCTTGTGGTAGTTGCCGTCCACATGCTTCACGAATTTCACCTTACCATCCACCGGGAACCAGTTGGCATGAACATTCCAGAGGCTCATGAAGATGGAAATCATCAGGCGGCGGTCACCGAAGTAGGGAGCATTCTCCACCTCTTCTATCACCACAATCTTTCCGTCGGCTGGTGCTACTACCAGTTTCGAAGTATCCTCTACGTTGAGGTATCTGACAGGACAACGGTAGAAGTTGAGCACGATACCATATACCGTACCGAACACAACAACAAAAGCCCAGAACGGAATCTTGTTGTCTAAGGTTGTCCACAATATAGCCGCAATGGCTACTAACGCTATCGCTCCGGTAACCAGCTGATCGGTACCTTCGCGGTGCAATCTTATCTTCTTTAATTTCTTTATTTTCTGTCCCATACAGTAGGATTAAGTTTTTATTGGTGCAAAGGTACGTCATTTTTATCACTTTTGCAAATTTTTTGTGGGTTTCTTTTACCTTTTTCAATATTTTCGCATATTTCTTTTGGCTTTTTCAATATTTCGCCGTAACTTTGTTGTCAAAATTCGAATTTTAAACAGATAATGGAAGATTTTGTTCATTTGCATGTACACACCCAATACTCCATCCTCGACGGCCAGTCGAAGATACCGCATCTGGTAGATAAGGCCATCAAGGACGGCATGAAGGGTATGGCGGTAACCGACCACGGTGTGATGTTCGGCATCAAGGAACTCACCGACTATTGTGGCAAGATTAATAAAGACCGCAAGAAGGAGGGACTCGAACCTTTCAAGCCTATCATAGGCTGCGAGATGTATGTGGCACGCCGAACCAAAGCCGACCGAGAGAAGGATAAGGGCGATATGAGCGGTTATCACCTCATTGTACTTGCCAAGAATTATAATGGATACAAGAACCTCATCAAGCTGGTGAGCAATTCGTGGGTGGATGGTTACTACATGCGCCCACGAACCGACCGTGCCGATTTGGAGAAGTATCACGAAGACCTCATCGTCTGTTCGGCATGTATTGCAGGCGAGGTGCCATCCAAGATTCTGCATGGTGACCTGGAAGGAGCCCGCGAGGCTTGCCAGTGGTACCACAACCTCTTTGGCGATGATTACTATCTCGAGCTCCAGCGCCATAAAGTGCCCGATGATCCAAGTCTGCTTGCCAACCGCGAGGCTTACGAATTGCAGCAGCGTGCCAACAAGGAACTTATCAAGATGGCAAGGGAGTTTAACATCAAGCTGGTGTGCACCAACGACTGCCACTTCGAGGATAAGGAAACTGCCGAGGCTCACGACCATCTGCTCTGTATCGCTACCGGCAAGGATCTCGACGACCCTAACCGTATGCGCTATTCCAAGCAGGAATGGTTCAAGACCCGCCAGGAGATGAACGATGTGTTTTCGGATATTCCTGAAGCACTTTCCAATACCCTCGAAGTATTGGATAAGGTGGAGATTTACAGCATCGACCATGGTCCTATCATGCCTTTCTTCCCGATTCCGGAGAGTTTCGGTACCGAGGAGCAGTTGCGACAGAAGGTATCAGAAGAAGACCTCTACAAGGAGTTTACCTCTGATGAGAACGGCAAGAACCCGCTGCCACCAGAGGAAGGTCAGAAGGTAATCGACCGATTGGGCGGCTACGATAAGATATACCGTATCAAGTTTGAGGCAGAATATCTGCGCCACCTTGCCTACGAGGGAGCCAAAAAGCTTTATGGCGACCCGCTGCCCGAGAATGTAGACGAGCATGTAAACTTCGAGCTCCACGTGATGAAGACCATGGGTTTCCCGGGCTACTTCCTCATTGTGTCAGACTTCATCAGGGCGGCGCGCGAGGAACTCGGCGTGATGGTGGGCCCGGGGCGTGGATCTGCGGCAGGTTCGGTGGTGGCTTACTGCTTGGGCATTACCAAGATTGACCCATTGAAGTACGACCTCCTGTTTGAGCGTTTCCTGAATCCAGACCGTGTAAACCTTCCGGATATTGATACCGACTTTGATGATGACGGCCGAGGCAAGGTGCTGAGATGGGTAATGGATAAGTACGGTCATGAGAGCTGTGCCCATATCATTACCTACGGTTCCATGGCCACGAAGAACTCCATCAAGGACGTGGCGCGTGTAGAGAAGTTGCCGTTGGATAAGGCGAATGCACTCTGCAAGGCTATCCCAGACCGATTGCCTGACGGTGCCAAGATGAACCTGACCAATGCCATCAAATATACCCCAGAGCTGCGCGAGGCAGAGTTCTCCAACGATCCCCGCGAGAGCAATACCATCAAGTATGCCAAGATGCTCGAAGGAACCATCCGAGGCACGGGTATCCATGCCTGCGGATTCATCATCTGCCGCGACCCTATCAGTAACTGGGTGCCTGTATCTACTGCCGATGACCCTGATTTCCCGGGACTGAAGACGGCGGTAACGCAGTACGACGGCCATGTCATCGAGACCACCGGTCTGATTAAGATGGACTTCCTGGGCTTGAAGACCCTCTCCGAGATGAAGGAGGCATGCAAGGTTATCAAGCAGACTACGGGCGATGTTGTTGACCTCGATACCATCCCTATCGATGACGAGTTGACCTATCAGCTCTATCAGCGCGGTCAGACCATCGGAACCTTCCAGTTCGAGTCGCCGGGTATGCAGAAGTATCTCCGTGAGCTGAAGCCTACGGTATTCGAGGACCTCATCGCCATGAATGCCCTCTACCGTCCGGGACCTATGGATTACATCCCTGATTTCATTGCCCGCAAGAACGGCAAACAGGCGATTACCTACGATATCCCGTGTATGGAGAAGTATCTGAAGGATACCTACGGCATCACGGTCTATCAGGAGCAGGTGATGCTTCTTTCCCGTCAGTTGGCGAGCTTCACCCGAGGCGAGTCTGATGCCCTGCGTAAGGCGATGGGTAAGAAGAAAAAGGCTATCGTAGATGCGATGAAGCCTAAGTTCATCAAGCAGGGACAGGAGAACGGTCACGACCCGAAGGTGCTGGAGAAGATATGGGGCGACTGGGAGAAGTTTGCTTCCTACGCCTTCAACAAGTCTCATGCCACCTGTTATTCGTGGGTAGCCTACCAGACTGCCTATCTCAAGGCGCACTATCCTGCCGAATATATGGCGGCGCTGATGACCCGACGCTTTGCACAGATTACCGAAATCACCAAGCTGATGGAGGAGTGCCAGTCGATGGGCATCAAGACCTTGGGACCGGATGTGAACGAGAGTTACCGCGTGTTCGGTGTGAACGAGCATGGAGAGATACGTTTCGGTCTTTCAGCCATCAAGGGTATGGGTGCTCCGGCAGCCGATGCCATCGTGGCAGAGCGACTGAAGAACGGACCTTATAAGAGCATCTTCGATTTTGCCGAGCGTGTAGATTACTCCAGCGTGAACCGCAAGGCTTTCGAAACCTTGGCGCTGAGTGGCGGTTTCGACAGTTTCGGCATCCGTCGCGAGCAGTTCTTCGGCAAGAACAACAAGGGCGAAACCTTCCTCGATACGCTGGTGCGCTATGGTCAGCTCTTCCAGCAGGAGCAGCACGAGGCTGCCAACTCTCTCTTTGGCGGTACCGAGGCGATAGAGATAGCTACGCCGCCTATTCCTGATGCAGAGAGCTGGAGCACCATCGAACGTCTGAACCGTGAGCGCGAGCTTGTGGGCATCTATCTTTCTGCCCATCCGCTCGATGAGTACAGCATCATCCTCAACTCCCTCTGCAATACCCATTGCTCTGAACTGGGCGACAAGCAGGAGCTGGCAAAGAAGGAGGATGTGGTGCTGGGCGGCATCATCACGGGTGTGAAGTCGAAGTTTACCAAGACAGGCAAGCCGTGCGGTTTCGTTACGCTCGAAGACTTTGAGGGCTCAGGCGAGCTGGCTCTCTTTGGCGAGGACTGGGGCAAGTGGCGCGGCATCATGGTTGAAGGCAGCACCATCTACATCACCGCCAAGTGCGTTTCCCGTTACGGCAATGCCAACTATCTCGATTTCCAGATAGGCAATGTGGAGTATCTGCAGACGGTCAAGGAGAACCGCATCGACCGCTTTACCATCAATGTGGAGAGCGATGCGATAGATGAAACGATGGTCAGCGACCTGCAGACCATTCTGGAGAATGACGAGGGCAAGGCGCAGCTCTTTTTCCAGATACATGATGTAGACAGCAATACCTATCTGCTGATGCGTGCCCGTGAGCATACGGTGGGTGTGGGCCATGCCCTCATCCAGTATATCGAGCAGCATCCTAAGATGAGCTATCAGATTAATTAGAGATAATTTCAGTATTAATATATAAAAAGGTTTAGAAAAATGGAAGTAACAATTACAACCGAGAATTTCGAGAGCTACAAGAATGGCGAACTGCCATTGGTAGTAGATTTGTGGGCAACATGGTGCGGTCCTTGCCGCGTGGTTGCTCCTATCGTATCACAGCTTGCTGAGGAGTTTGACGGCAAGGTGGTAGTAGGCAAGTGTGATGTAGAGGAGAACGACGACATCGCTATGGAGTTTGGTGTTCGTAATATCCCTACCATCCTCTTCTTCAAGGGTGGCCAGCTGGTAGACAAGTTTGTTGGCGCAGCCTCTAAGGCAACCCTCACCGAGAAGATCCAGGCCCTCCTGTAATCAGCCCGGATAGGAAATGATAAAAGCATCTGGCTTGAGAAAACATATTCTCAGCCAGATGCTTTTTTTTGTTCGAGGCTGTCGGTGGCTTACCATTCTACGCTTCTTGTTCCGTCTTCTTCTACGGTGATAGTCACTTTGGTGCAGTCTTCCGGCAGCAGTTCTTCTATCAGTTCCGGCCACTCCAGGAAACAGAGGTTGCCGCTGTAGAAATAATCTTCGTAGCCCATGTCGTAAACCTCATCGAGTTTCTTGATGCGGTAGAAATCGAAGTGGTAGACAGGTGAGCCGTCGCCCGCTGTATATTCGTTTACGAGGGCGAAGGTAGGAGATGTGATGACATCTTCTACGCCCAGTTCTTCGCAAATGGCTTTTACAAATGTTGTCTTTCCGGCTCCCATCTTGCCATAGAAGGCAAAGACCTTGCCGTCGCCCATGTTCTGCAGAAATTCCTTGGCTGCTTCATGGATCGTGTCTAATGAGTCAATTTTTATCTTCATATATGTTTTCTATAAACTGTTAACTATCAACTATTAACTGACATTACCTTTTTCTCGGTGTCAGCGTGATGAGCGGTATGAGCATTTCCTCCATCGAGATGCCGCCGTGCTGGAAGGTATCCTTGTAGTATTGCACATAATAGTTATAATTATTCGGATAGGCGAAGAAACTGTCGCCCGTGGCAAATACATACGAGGTACTCAGGTTAGGTGCCGGCAACTGGGCACGCTGAGGCTCCTTGATGGTGAACACTTCCTTGCTCTGGTAAGCCAGATTCTTGCCCAGCTTGTAGCGCAGGTTGGTGTTCGTATTGCGGTCGCCTACAATCTTGATTGGTTTCGATGCCCTGATGCTGCCGTGGTCGGTGGTGAGCACTACCTGGTAATCGCTCTGCGAAAGGAGCTTGAAGAGCTCGGAGAGAACCGAATGGCGGAGCCAGCTCTGCGTGATGCTGCGGTAGGCACTCTCGTTGTTGGCAAGCTCGCGCACCATCTTAGATTCGGTACGCGCGTGAGAGAGCATGTCGATGAAGTTGATCACCAGCACGTTCAGGTCGTTGTTCCGGCATTCGTTGTAATGCTCCAGGAAACGGTCGGCACCCTGCGAATCGTTCACCTTGTGATAACTGAAGGTATAGTGCTTTCTGAATCGCTCTATCTGGGTCTGTATCAGCAGTGCCTCGTTCAGGTTCTTGCCTTCCTCTTCATCCTCATCTACCCAGAGGTCAGGGAACATTTCGGCTATCTTGTTCGGCATCAGACCGCTGAAGATGGCGTTGCGCGCATATTGCGTGGCGGTAGGAAGAATGCTCATGTAGAGCTGCTCGTCGATGTCGAACAGGTCGCCGATGTCTTCAGCCAGCATGCGCCACTGGTCATAGCGGAAGTTATCTATCACAATCAGGAACACCTTCTTGCCCTCATCGAGCAGCGGGAATATCTTGCGCTTGAAGATGTCGGGACTCATCAGATGGCGGTCTCTGTTGTCGGGACTCACCCAGTCGAGATAGTTCTTGGCTATGTATTTGGCGAAACCCTGGTTAGCCTCTTCCTTCTGCATGCCCAGCATCTCAGCCATCGGACTTGCCGTATCGCTCAGCTTCAGTTCCCAGCTTACCAGTCGCCTGTAAATCTCCATCCAGTCTTCCGCCGTTCTGCATTCCATCATCTGCATGGCTATCTGCTGGTAGTCCTGCTGGTATCCGCTCTGCGTCACCTCCGCCACGATGTCTTTGCGGTGGATGTTCTTCTTGAGCGAGAGCAGAATCTGGTTCGGGTTTACGGGTTTGATCAGATAGTCGGCTATCTTTGAACCGATTGCCTGGTCCATGATGTTTTCTTCTTCGCTCTTGGTGCACATCACTACCGGTGTGGCAGGCTGGATGTCCTTGATGCGTAGCAGGGTTTCCAGTCCGCTGAGTCCCGGCATCATCTCATCGAGCAGGATGAGGTCGAAGGTCTGCTGGCGGCAAAGTTCAATGGCATCAGGGCCGTTGCTTACCGTCTGCACCTCGTATCCTTTCTTTTCCAGAAAGATGATGTGTGCCTTGAGAAGTTCTATCTCGTCGTCTATCCAAAGTAATAGTCCGTTGCTCATATTTTATATCCTTTTTCTTTTCGGGGTGCTAAAGTACAAAGAAAAATGGAATGAGGAACACGACTTCGCGTTAAAGAGAGTTAATGATGAAGATTCTTTGGTACTTTTTATGAAAACGTTTGTATTACCTTGTGACAAAACCTGAAAACATAGGTTATTTGAAACTTATTTGTATAACTAAACGTAAGCATTATGATCAGACGCAATTACTTGAAAAGTTTGATGATCTTCATCCTGACGTGCCTTCCTCTCTTGGGAGTATCGGCGCAGCAGAAAGTAACAGTCAATGTTGTGAATGCCTCCTTGAAGCAGGTGTTCAGTACAATCGAAAACCAGACATCTTACAGGTTTTCTTACAAGAGTGATATCATTGACCATCGCAAGGATATCACCATCAGGAAGAGTGGCGTTCCTGTAACAGCTGTACTCGATGCGGCTTTTGTTGGACGCAACTTGAAATACTCCGTGGTTTCACAGAATTCTATCGTTGTTTCTGAGAAGCATGCAAAGGTTGCCGCTCCTCAGCAGAACAACAAGCGCAAGATGCAGGGTGTAGTGAAGGACGACAACGGTGAGCCTGTCATTGGTGCTACTGTTTCTGTTGTTGGTACCGATGAACTCGCAGTAACCGATATTGATGGCCGATTCACCATCAATGCAGCCAAGGGCGCTAAGGTGAAGGTTTCTTATCTCGGTTTCGTAGACCGCGAGGTGAAGGCTTCAGAAAACATGAACATCGCCATGAGCGAGGACACACAGGCGCTGAGCGAAGTGGTTGTAGTAGGTTACGGTACCATGAAGCGCAGCGATATGACCGGTGCCCTCTCTTCTGTAGATACCAAGGAGATGGCTAAGCGCACCACTACCAACCCAGCTGAGGCTTTGCAGGGTAAGGTAGCCGGTGTGAACATCCTGAAAAGTGGTGGTAACGCCGGTGCCGGTGTGAGCATCAAGATTCGTGGTATCAAGACATTCGGTGATAACGAACCTCTTTATATCGTGGACGGTTTCCCAGGCGAGATCAACAGCATAAACCCTCAGGACATCGAGTCTATGGAGATTCTGAAGGATGGTGCTGCCGCTGCCATCTATGGTTCTGTAGCTGCCAACGGTGTGGTTCTGATTACAACCAAGAACGGTAAGAAGGGCGATGTAAAGGTGGATTTCAGTACCTATTTGAGCTTCACTCACGTTGCTAAGGACCTCGATATGCTTGATGCTGATGGCTATAAGGCTGTACATAAGATGATGTATGAGAACTATAAGACCCAGTATGGTGAATATCCTGGTGCCGGCTTACCTGCCTATATTACCCATGAAACTGGTGTGAATACCGATTGGCAGGATGCTATCCAGCGCAACGGATTGGCACAGAACTATATGGTCAGCCTCCGCGGAGGTGGTGATAAGGCACAGTATTCTGTATCTTACAACCATGCCGACGAGAAGGGTATCTTTATCGGCAACGAGCATCGTCATGATATCGCACGTATGAAACTCCATGCAACCAAGGGCATCATAGATCTGGATGCCAATATGGATTTCAAATATACCAATAGCCGTCAGCCTCAGTATTCTCTCAAGGAAACTTATATGATTTCTCCTCTCGTACCTATTTATAATGAGAATGAGAAGTATGGTTTCGGTTTGACTAACTTTGATGGTCTGCCAAACAACCGTAACGTTGTTGCAGATAACTACTATAAGAACGAAGTAGATAAGAAGTATCATACTTCTGCCAATGTAGCATTAACCTTCAAGTTCTTCCCTTGGCTCAACTTCAAGACCAGCTATGGTTATCGTGGTGAGCATGAGATAGATTCTTATCATGCACCTGATTATATAGCAGATACTAAGAGTCCTAACAATTATCCGAATAGCAGTGAGACCCGTGCCTACTGGGAAGAGCAGGTGTTCGAGAATGTGCTCTCCTTCAACAAGGAAATCAAGAAGCACAGCATCAATGCCATGCTCGGTACTTCGCTCACCAGCCGCAAGTATAACTGGAGTTCGGTAGGCGTAGAAGGTAAGACCATCGTCTATAAGGTAGAAAACGGACAGCTGCAGCAGAGTGAGAAGGCTGCAGGATTTCTGGATTCCAGCTTTGCTACCATCGGTGCCGGAGCAGGTGGTACCTTCAGTGGTGACGGTTCCTGCTGGAAGTATAACCGTGCTTCTTTCTTCGGCCGTTTGAACTATAATTTCAACGACCGCTATCTCTTCCAGTTCACCTTCCGTGAGGATGGATCTTCTAAGTTCGGTGCAGATAGCCGTTGGGGTTTCTTCCCATCTGTAGCTGTAGGTTGGAGAATCAGCGAGGAGCCTTTCTTCCCTAAGAATACCGTAATCAGCAACTTGAAGTTCCGTGCCAGCTGGGGACAACTCGGTAACGAGAATGCTTTGGGCTACTACGATTTCCTGGCGCTCATTTCTACATACAATGACCTCTATCAGGGTTATGTTCAGGGTTCTGGCTCTTCTGCATGGCCAGGCAGTATTGCCCGTGGATTGGAAAACCGCTCTTTGAAATGGGAAACTACTGATACCAAGAACATCGGTTTCGATTTCGGCTTCTTCAATAACCATCTGAGTGGTAATGTAAACTATTATATCAACGAGACACGCGACCTGCTGATTACCCGTAAGCTGGCTCCATCTGCCGGTCTTGCCAACCCAACGCTGAACGTAGGTAAGATGCGCAACCAGGGCTTTGAGTTGGAGTTGAACTGGAACGACAAGGTAAGTGATTTCGAGTATAATGTAGGTTTCAACCTCAGTACGGTATCTAATAAGGTGGTTTCTCTTGCTAATGAAGATCAGACCATTTACGGTATGGGTTTGAAGTATGGCTCAGAGCACTTCCCTACCCAGACCAAGGTAGGCAAGCCAATCGGTGCTTTCTACCTCTATCAGGCAGACGGTATCTTCCAGAATATGGATGAGGTAAATGCTTATAAAAACAAGGATGGCAAACTCCTTCAGCCAAATGCTCAGCCTGGTGATGTACGTTTCAAGGATATGAATGGTGATGGTGTGATTGACGAGGATGATAAGACCTATTCTGGTACAGGTATCGCTAAGGTTGAGGCTAACCTTAACTTGAGCGCCAGTTACAAGGGTTTCGACTTCTCTGCAGTCATCGGTAGTGCATTCGGCAACAAGATTTACAATGGTATCCGCTACTACTATGAGGGAATGAACTCAGCTTCCAACTTCCTCAGCAGCACTCTGGATGCCTGGACTCCTACCCATACCAATACCAGCGTACCACGTGCCATCTATGGTGACCCTAACGACAATACTCGCGAGTCAACCCGCTTCCTGGAGAATGGAGATTTCGTACGCTTGCGTCAGGTGCAGTTGGGTTATACCTTGCCAACATCGCTGGTTAAGAAGATTTATTGCGACCGCATCCGTTTCTACGTGAGTGCAGAAAATGTGTTTACCATTACAGGTTATTCTGGTGCCAACCCAGAATTCTCTATGGGCGTATTGAATAGTGGTATCGACCGCTTTACCTATCCGTTCTCTCGCTCTTACACAGTAGGTGCACAGGTATCATTCTAGTATTAACATAAAAAGGAAAATCTTATGAAAGCATTAAAATATATAGCAGGCATTTGCCTTGCTCTGTCACTCACATCATGTGATGACTATTTGACGCAGACTTCGCCAGATAAACTGACTTCCGATTCTTACTGGCGTGATAAAGCAGACGTAGAGTCGGCAATGTCATCAGCTTATTCCCAACTGTATTTTGCAGAATATTCCGGAGACCAATGGGACTTCTCTGAGGTGAAATGGCCAGTGGAGGCTTATCGTCAGGATGACGTAGATTTGGGTAAGGATGTACAGAACTATCCAAACTGGGTGCAGCTACGTAACTTCAGCTACAACAACGGAAACTCTCAGTTCTCTATCTACTGGAAGAGTTACTATCGCGGAATCAGTTTCTGTAACCAGATTATTGATAAGGTGGCTACCATGAGTGAAGGTCAGCTTGCTGCAGCAGACAGAAAGCAGCTCCTGGCTGAGGCTCATTTCCTTCGTGGCTTCTATCATATGCAACTCTTGCTCAACTGGGAGAAAATCATTATCCGTGATACATATATCACTTCTACCAGCCAGTTGGATAAGGCTCTTTCTGACCGTCCTGAGACTTGGCAGTTTATCGTAGATGAACTGAAAGCCGGTACGGAGATGAGTAACTCTCGCAGCAATGAAGAAGTGGGACGTGTTACCTCAGGCACAGCTTATGCCTACTTAGGCTATGCTTATCTTACGATGGCTTCTGAGCAGGCTGATAAGAAAGCAGAATATCTGAATGCTGCTGTAGAGGCATTCAATAATGTAAAGGGATATAGTCTGGAAAGCAATTATGCCAGCATGTTTAATGGTACAAACAAAAACTGTAAGGAGAGTCTTTTCGAGGTGCAGTTCTCTCTGAGTAGTGCCAATGGTGCCAACTATGCTACCCAGCTGCATCGCTGGATAGGTACAGAGGAGTTTGAAGGATGGGATGAGATTACCCCTTCAGAGACCTTGATGAACGAGTTTAAGAAGGAAGGTAAACTGAACAATGGCTTGTATGATGCCCGTCTTTATGCTTCAGTCTTCTTCCAGGATCCTTACTTTAACGATGGAACCGGAAAGGTATATGGTTACGACTGGGATGCTTGGGTCAAGAGGAATCCGGAGGTAGAAGAGGCTTACGACCGTCCTTCTTTCCGCAAGTTCATGCCTGCAACCTATGAAGCCCTGGCACAGTCAACTACCGACGTGAACATTCCTCTGATGCGTTATGCCAACGTTCTTCTGATGAAGGCTGAGGCTCTCAATGATTTGGGACGTACAGGAGAGGCTATTCCGCTGATCAATGAGGTGAGAAGAGTTCACGGCAATATGCCAGCCATGACCGGTACAACACAGGCTGAGGTTCAGGCTCAGATTGAGCACGAGCGTATGATTGAGTTCCCATTGGAGAACTTGCGCTGGTATGACCTGCGCCGCTGGGGCAAGACTGCTGAGGCGTTGACTGCTGCCGGCCGTACAGGCTTCGACAAGAGCAAGCTGTTCTACCCAACTCCTCTGACAGAGTTGAACTCAAACAGTCTGGCTAAGTAATAGGGGCGAGTAACCATTGAAGATTACTTATAAATATCATCAGGATTCTCGGTCTATTAAGCAATAATACGACCGGGAATCCGTTTTTTACGGTAAAGTAATTCATAAAAACGAACAATAAAATAAAGAAGAAAAACAAGAAACAATGCTCAAGATAGTAATGATTATGCTATGCGGAATAGGTACCGGCTATCTGCTCCGCAACAAGAAAATGAGTTTTATCGGCCGTATCATCACGGCGCTGATATGGGTACTCCTGTTCCTGCTCGGTATCGAGGTAGGTTCTAACCCTCGTATCATCAGCGGTCTTCAGACCCTGGGACTTGAGGCGATAGCCCTGACCTTGGGAGGCAGTCTGGGTAGTGCACTCTTTGCTTGGGCATTGTGGAAGTATGTTACAGCAAAGCAGGCTAAATCGTCGGCTCACGCTGAAACCGGGAAAGGAGGCAAGGCATGAAAGGCAGTTTGATTATCGTAAGCTTCTTTGTTCTGGGCATCATCGTAGGCTTGTGTGATGTGATTCCGGCAGGTCTTCTGGATAGCGACGTGAGCTATTGTGCACTCTGCTGCCTGATGTTCTGCGTAGGTATCAGCATTGGTTGCGATACCTCAGTGCTGAAGAGTTTCAAGAAGGTGAATCCCCGTCTGATGATGCTCCCTGTGATGACCATTTTGGGTACGTTGGCAGGTTGTGCCGCCGTATCTCTCATCTTGAGCCACCGCCAGCTTACCGATTGTCTGGCTATCGGTTCAGGATTCGGATATTACTCACTTTCGAGTATCTTCATCACCGAATACCGGGGCGCCGAACTGGGAACCATCGCCCTTCTTGCCAACATCTTCCGCGAGATTCTCACCCTGCTGTGTGCTCCGCTGCTGGCAAAATACTTTGGCAAACTGGCACCTATCAGTGTAGGTGGAGCTACGACCATGGATACAACGTTGCCAATCATCACCCGATATTCGGGCGAGAGTTTCATCATCGTTTCCATCTTCCATGGCTTCTGTGTCGACTTTTCTGTACCCTTCCTGGTTACCTTCTTCTGTTCTTTGTAGAAATAACTAAAAGCAGTTTTAAACCAAACCCGTATGAGACATATTTTCAGTTCATTCATGATATGTCTGAGCCTCTGCTGTGCCCATACCTCAGTAGCCCTTGCGGCTCAGGATGGCAAGCAGCCAGCAGCTTCAGACCCTTGGCAGGACGCCACCGTGACCCATATCAACCGCATGCCGATGACCGCTCATTACTTGCCTTTTACAAGTGAGAACGGAGCCTTGGCACAGTTGAAGATGGACGACGCCCGCCGTTTCCAGTTGAACACCCAGAATGAGCGCCGCCGCTCGCTGGATGGTGTATGGAAATTCAAACTGGTGAAGAATCCGAGTCTTGCCTTGACCGATTTCTTCAAGACATCCTATAACGTAAGCGATTGGCAGAATATCAATGTGCCTGGCAGCTGGGAGTTGCAGGGCTTCGATGCGCCAATCTACACCGATGTAACCTATCCTTTCAAGGCAAATCCTCCTTTCGTACCACAGGATTACAACCCTGTAGGACATTATGTACACGAATTTACCGTGCCTGAAAACTGGAAGGGCATGGATGTGATCATGGATTTCGAAGGCGTAGAATCTGCCTTCTATCTCTGGATCAACGGCAAGATGGTGGGTTATAGTGAAGATAGCCGTCTGCCTGCCCACTTCAATATATCCAAGTTCCTGAAGAAGGGCAAGAACCGCCTTGCCATGAAGGTGTTCCGCTTCAGCGACGGCAGTTATCTGGAAGACCAGGACTACTGGAAGTATAGCGGCATCGAGCGCAATGTGTTCATCCAGGCTCGTCCTAAGAGCAGAATGAACGACTACGTATTGGGAAATAAACTAATCAATCAATATAAGGATGGCAATTTCACGCTCGATGTGAATATGCTCCATCCACAGAAGGGTCAGAAGGTTGAGGTGAAAGTGCTTTCGGCAACAGGTAAATCTCTCTTCAAACAAATCCAGAGCATCACCTCACCTGCTGATACCTTGATTCATTTCGAAAAACTGTTGAAGAACGTGCAGCCTTGGAGTGCCGAGAGCCCTTATCTCTACACCCTCGTCATCAATACTACCGACAGGAATGGTAGAGTAGAGGAGAGTGTGGCACAGCCTTTCGGCTTCCGTACCATCGAAATGAAGAACGGACAGCTTCTGGTAAATGGTGTTGCCATCACCATCAAGGGTGTAAACCGACAGGAGCACAATGCCGTACACGGCAGAACCCTCAGCATCGGTGAGATGGTGAAGGATGTGAAGATGATGAAGCTGTTCAACATCAATGCCGTGCGTACCTCTCACTATCCAAACTATTCAGAGTGGTATCAGCTCTGCGATAAGTATGGTCTCTACATGGTAGGCGAGGCGAACATCGAGTGTCATGGTATTCTGGATACAGAATATAAGCAGCTGGCAGACAGAGAAGACTGGTATCCTGCTTTCCACGACCGCATGTACCGCATGATCAAGCGCGACCGCAACCATACCGCCATCATCATCTGGTCTATGGGTAACGAGAGCGGATATGGCAAGAGTTTCGAGAAACTCTACGATATGAGCAAGGCGATGGATCCAACTCGTCCGGTACAGTATGAGGGCGGCGGTTACTACGCCAAGTCGGATATCTACTGTCCGATGTATGCCCGTATCTGGTCTTTGCGCCGCCATGTCAACCAGCGTGATGAGCGTCCGCTGATTCTCTGCGAATACGCCCATGCCATGGGTAACAGCGAGGGTAATCTCAAGGATTACTGGGATCTGATTTACAAATACGACCAGTTGCAGGGTGGTTTCATCTGGGACTGGGTAGACCAGACCATCGCCAAGACCGATGACAAGGGTCACAAATACTGGGCTTATGGTGGCGATATGGGATTCGTAGGCGTAGTAAACGATTCCAACTTCTGTGCCAACGGACTAGTAGCAGCCGACCGCTCGCTGCATCCACATATCTGGGAGGTGAAGAAGGTTTACCAGAACATCGCCTTCGAGCCAGTAGCCTTCATGCAGAACCGCATCAAGGTAACCAACCGGTTCGACTATACCACGCTTGACAATTATCAACTCTTCTGGGCAGTAGAGGCCAACGGCGAAACCATCAGAAGCGGCAAGATGAACTTCCCAACCCTCCTGCCTCATCAGACGAAGGAGATGGAGATACCGATGGGCACTCTTCCTGCTGCCGACAACAAGGAATACTTCCTTACCCTGCGCGCCTTCAGCAAGCAGGCTACCGGAGCTGTTCCTGCAGGTCACGAGGTAGCCATCGAGCAGATGCAGCTGCCTGTACGACTGGAAAAGGCTCAGGAACAGGTAAGCGGACAGATAGAGAAGACCGAGACAGAAGATGCCATCACCATCCAGGGAAAGACCCGGGATTTCAGCATCAGCTTCTCTAAGAAGACCGGCGAGATGACCTCTTTGAAATATGACGGCAAGGAAATGCTGCTGGCAGGCTTGCAGCCAAACTTCTGGCGCGGTATCACCGACAACGATGTGGCTAACGGTACTCAGGAGCGCTGTGCTACCTGGCGTGAGGCTGGAAAGAAAATGGTACTAAAGGGCATCAAGACCCAGGCAGACAACCAGAAGGCTACCGTCATCGCAGACTTCGATATGCCTGAGCAGGAATCTCAGATGCAGATTACCTATCAGATGCTTGCCAATGGAAATGTAGAGGTGAACATGCACTTCATGCCTGGCAACAAGGCGCTGCCGGAGATGCCTCGTCTCGGTATGCGCATGATTCTGAAGGCCGACTACGACCAGATGACCTGGTTGGGTAGAGGTCCGCAGGAGAACTATGCCGACCGTAAGAGTGGTTACCTCATCGGTAAGTATTCTGCCAGCGTATGGGAGCAGTATCATCCATACGTAAGAGCCCAGGAAACCGCCAACAAGTGTGATGTACGCTGGTTCGCCCTCGCTTCGAAGGCTGGAGCCGGTATCAAGGTGGAAGGTGCTGAGCCATTGAGCGTAAGTGCCTGGAACTTCCCACAGGATGATCTCCTCTATGTTCCTTCTACCATCGAACACCGTCATGGCGGCTGTGTTGACAGGAAGGACATGGTATGGGTGAACATCGACCATTTGCAGATGGGTGTTGGTGGTGATAATACCTGGGGCGCTATGGTGCATCCGGAATATACCATCACACCAAAGGAGTGGAGCTATAGCTTTACTATTAAGAACTTAAAATAAACGATATGAAGACTAAGTCTATAGCTATACTGACTATGGGGCTTGCCATGCTGTCTATGGACGGCATGGCACAGACCACCCGTCAGGAGTATAAGGATATTCTTGACATCCAGCTGACACCGGGTGCTCCCCGCCGTCAGAACGGATGCTTCACGGATATGGGTTCATGGATGGGTTTCACCCTCTCAGAGAAGGAGAAACCTACCGCAGGCTTCTGCGGACCTTTCAGTATCTATTACCGTAACTGGTATGCCCGTTCGCTGGTATCTCTCATTGATGGTACCGTGCAGGAACAGAACTATTATCCGGGTGAAATCAGGATGAGTCTGAAGAAGGATGGTGCCGATTTCTATGAGAGTCTGCAGTTTGTTGATGCCCGTACGGCGTTGCTTACAGTTACCAATCCATCCAAGGTTCCGTTCACGTTTACTGCCGACAGCATCAGTACCCGTGCCAATGTATCACGTTACAAGAACCGTGTTACCATCGGAGAGTTCTACGGTGAACGCGTCATCATCGACTTCCCTCAGGAGGTTAAGGTGACTGATACCGACCACAACTATCTGGCTACTGTGCCAAGAGGTGTAGAGCAGCTCACCATCGCCATTTCGCTGGTAGAGCAGGATACCGAGGCTTCGGTTCAGCATGTGCATACAGCTAGTCTGCTTGCCAATCCATCAGCCGCTCTCCAGGCAAATGATGACCGCTGGAATGGTTATCTGAAGAAGGTGATACGTGATGATATGCCTGCAGAATACAACCGGGTGGCTGCAAAATCCATCGTCACCCTGCTTTCCAACTGGCGTGCCAAGCGAGGTGCCCTGTATCATGACGGTATCGTGCCTAGTCATGCTGTTGGCTATTTCGTAGGTTGCTGGGCATGGGATTGCTGGCGTTTCTCTGCCGGTATGGCTTCCTTCTTCCCAGAGTTGGCGAAGGATAACATCCGCGTGATGTTCGACTACCAGCAGCCAGACGGCATGATTATCGACTGCATCTATCCGGATGCTTCTGAGAACAACTACCGCGACAGTAAGCCTCCTCTGGCAGCCTGGGCGGTGAACGAGATTTATGAGCATACCCAGGATCTGGCTTTCGTAAAGGAGATGTATCCGAAACTTCTGAAATATCATAAGTGGTGGTATGAGAAGAGGGATCACGACAAGAACCATATCTGTGAGTTCGGTTCGGTGGATGGAACCCTGGAGGCAGCTGCCTGGGAGAGCGGTATGGATAATGCCATCCGTTTCGACGGCACCAAGATGTTGCAGAACGGCAAGGATGCATGGAGTACAGACCAGGAGAGTGTTGACCTGAATGCTTATCTCTCGCTGGAGTATACCTTGCTCAAGAAGTTTGCCGGGTTGCTGGGCGAGCCTTTCGACTTGCCTGACTATCGTGGACTGGTTGCCGATTATTTCTTTGACCAGAAAGATGGCTTCTTCTACGACCGCCGTTTGGATGCCGACAGAAGTTTTGTACGTGAAGCAGGTTGTGAGGGCTATATTCCTTTCTGGGCGAACATAGCAACGCCTAAGCAGTTTGCCAAGGCAAGAAAGTTGCTCGACAATAAGAAGAAGTTCTCTACCTTTATCCCATTCCCGACGATAGCTGCCGATAATCCGAAGTACAATCCGCAGGGTTACTGGCGCGGTCCTATCTGGCTCGACCAGACCTATTATGGCATTAAGGGCTATCGCAATTATGGTGAGAAGAAGAAGGCAGATGCCTATACCGACCAGGTGTTCCGCAACTTGCAGGGTATTTCGGCAGGTACCCCAATCTATGAGAATTATGACACGCATACCGGCAAGCCTATGCAGGCTTCTCACTTCAGCTGGAGTGCCGCTTGCCTGATCATGATGTACAATGATTATGGAAAATAAACGATAATCTCATGTGTTAAACGTCATGCCAATGGGATTTGGCACATCTTAAGACCTAAATAAAAAAGCCTTTGAGCGTATCGGAAATGATAGCTCAAAGGCTTATTTTTTACCCTAAATGATTGAACTGTAACAAGCAAATTCCATACGCTTGGAAAGCGTGTGGTGTATATTATCTCAAAACATACTTTCCGGCTGGTGTCTTGCTGAACTTTACCTGATAGGCTTCAGAGACAATCTGCAGCGCCTCGGTAAGGTTGTTGTTCGGCAAGGTTCCTGTGAAAGGTTCGATGGTATCCATTTTCACAGCAATCTCAACCCCGTAATTCTTCTCCAGACTTCTGATGACTTTGCTCAGCGATGCATCGCGGAATACGAGCTGCTTCTTCTGCCATGCACAGGCATCCTCGATATGCGATGTTTCGCGGATATCCATCTTTCCTGTCTGTTTGTTCACCACTACGATTTCGTTTGGCTTCATCGTATAGGTACTGCCGTTGGCAAGGGAAGTGAGCATCACGCTACCGTTGAGCAGCGCAACTTCTGCAGTCTGTTCTTTCTTTCGGTTGATGACGTTAAACTCAGTACCCAACACCTTGATTTCCATTCCCTGCATGTGGATGATGAACGGATGCCGGGCGTCTTTGGCTACCTTATAGTGAGCCTCGCCTTCAAATTCAATCTCGCGATTGTCCTTGCAGAAATCCTGTGGTGCATACTTGATGCTGGAGAGCGAATTGAGCGCTACCACACTCTTGTCGGGTAGGGTGATGCTCACCTGTTCACCTTCCTGGGTAGTGATTTCTGTCAGCGGAATCGCGGCATATTGCCTGTTTTCCTTATACATCATTCCCATAATCACCATGCAGATAGGCAGGGCAATAGCTGCCGCTATCTGGGTCCACTTGAGGACGCGCTTCAGGGTGAATTGTTTACGGGTTCCTATCTGTTCATGAATTTCAGCCTTGATACGTGCCAAATCTTCGTCAGAGATACCGCTATCCGGGATGATGCCGTGCAGCCATTCCTCTTCCATGGCTGCTGCTAATTCTTCATCAGAACAGTTGTTGATCCGTTCCTTTAGATTAGCTAAGTCTGTACTATTCTTGATGTCGTCTAACATAAAACAATCTTTTTTTAGATTATACACGGTTCGGTAGAGAATGTACCGTTAAATTATACTAAAAACAAGAGCCACATCAGGTTGGTGCGGTTGCTGATAAGCTGTCGGAGCTGCTTCAACCCCATCGACAACTGGTTCTTAACGGTCTGTTCACTATAGTTGAGTTTCTCGGCAATCTCCTGATTGTTGAGCATCTCCAACTTGGAGAGTCGGATGATTTCCTGCTGCGTCTTGGGCAGCTTGGCAAGCATCTGGTTGAGCTGTCTGACGAAATCATCATACTCCAACTGACTGTCTGCAGTGGTGCTGTTGTGATGGTCAAGATAGTCCATGTAGTCTTCGTATACGGGCGAATTGATGACCTTCCTGTAGGCGTTGATGAGGTAATGCTTGGCTCTGAGGAAGAGCAGCGGCTTTACGCTGTCTGCTTCTTCCAGCGTGCTTCTGTTGTTCCAGAGCCACACGAAGGTATCTTCCATGATTTCTTCGGCATTCTCCTTCGACTTGGTATATTTCAGGCAAAAGGCAAAGAGTCTGCGGGCATATAGCCCGTAGATTTCATCGAATGCCTTCATAGATCCTTTTTTGAGTTGAAGGATAAGTTCTGTTTCTGTCTTTTTAAACATGATAACTATTCACTAAAATCCATCTAAATCATATTCTTCGCTGTCCAAATCCAGACTGTCGTCGTTGTCGTAAGTTGTCTTTGGCGCTTTTTCTTCCTTTATATTCGCATCGGTTCCCTGGGTTCCGGTTGTTCCGTTTTCGGATGTTCCGGTTGTTCCGTTGCTGAAAGTTCCGGTTGTACCATTATCGAATGTTCCGGTAGTTCCGGTTTCTATTTCACCGGTAGTTCCGCTTTCGTCAGTTCCGTTTTCTTCTTCATTTTCTTCTGAATCATCCGTCTTTTCCTGCTGGATGATTTCCTCCGGTTCTTCAAGCAGTGGGTCCTTGCTGATTTTCAGCGGTGCCAGATGCTGGGTATAGAAGAGGGTATAGTCGTCGTAGCTCAGACTGGTGCCCAGCAGCAGGAGGTTTGGCTCGCTGATTACGATGCCTCGGGCTCCCTTTGAGAGGAGCTGGGTGATGGCCTGATGCTGGTAGATGTCGTTGGCATACTGGCGTGCTTCGTCGTAATTGCGGAAGCCCTTTACCTGCATGCGGTGCAGACCATTCTGCTCGTCGATGACGAGGTCGAAATTGCGAACGAGATAGGAAGTGAAATTATATTTCGCCATCTCGAAGAGCAACTGGTTCTCGTTTACAGAATCAGGAACGTAGGCGAGCATGAAGACGAACGGCTCGTTGCGCTCAATGCTGAATACCTTTGCTTTGCATTTGACATCATCATTGAGTACGGCGTTGCGGCGCGACCATACATTGCTCAGGTCGAATGTGCCGCCCTTGAGCTGTCTGCCGGCTTTCACTCCGTTGAGAATCATTCCCGCCATTTCGCTGAGTCGGCTGTTCGGATATTTCTCTACCACCTGCTGCATATCATCAAGACAAGCCTGGATATTACCCTCGTGGAGCTGGGTGAGTCCGCCGATAAAGAGGAACTTGTCGCGGTTGGCTCCTTCAGGATAGCGCTTGTCAGAGATAGCCCTGTTGTGTACCACCTTATTATATAGGTTAGCCTTGAAGGCATCGTAGGTGGCAGCATAGAGCGAATCTTCGAGATGAATGCCCATCTTCGCATCTTCCTCATAATAAGGAGAGGTGAGCAGGGCGGTCCATTGGCTCTCCGGATAATTCGCTTTCAACAGGTCGAGATAGCGGCTGGCGATGGCTGGCTGCTTCCGGATGTTGTAGAGCAGGTAGAGGTGATAGTAGGCATCATCGAGATGTTCGTATGCTGCGTTCTTCTTCACCAGTCGCTGCAGCATGCGTTCGCTTTCGTCCAGATCATTGAGTTTGTCTTTCAGAATGATGCCGGCATGCAGCAGTCCGTCGTCCAGAATCTGATTGCTTTCTGCCATCTTCTCTTCGGTGAGCGGAATCTGAGCGAGATAGTAGGCGCGCTGATGCGGATCTTCTTCTGCACTCAGGTTCTTCTCTTTCTCCTTCTCAAGGTCTTTCTTCTGTGCCTCGTTGAGGAGTGAATCGCGCTGCTCGTCGGTCATTTCTTCTACACCTTTGGCATCGGCCACTACGGTCTGGTTGCTCCGCTGCCAGTTGTCTATGTTCTTTCTTTTACCCCAGAGGCGCTCAAACTGCTGTTTGCCTTGGGCTACGGCAGATTGGGAGTAGAAATACCAGGTATTGGTGTTGCCGAAACCGCCGTTGCCCATGGCTCCGTTTCCGAAGCCGGAAGAGGCATTGCTGTTTCTCTGATTCCTGTTATTTCTGCTGTTATTATTGCCGTTGCTTCTTCCGAAGTCAGAGTTGCCCTGCTGTTCTGCCAGTTCCTGGTCGGCAAGTCTTCTCTTTTCTTCCTTTTCCTGCTTTTTCAGGGCATCTATCACCTTGTCAATGGCGACATTCCGTTCTGTTTCGTTCATGCGGGCGAGCGATTGCAGGGAGTCCTGCAGATGGATGGCGTCGGTATAAGGCACCAGTTCATCAAGTACCTTCGAACGGTCGGAGAGCTGTTTGTAGTCTTTACGGTCCTGGTCTAGGAGTCCGATGGCTGCATCATAGCATCGCTTGGCATCGCCATAACGGTGGCATTGCCAGTATACATTGCCCAGATGCAGCAGCAATACACCTTTCTCTACTCCGTTTCGGCTTGATTTCGCGGCACCTTTTTCGTATGCAGCAATAGCCTGAAGGGTATCGCCCTGATTGAGATGTATGTTGCCGATGGCATAATAAACCTGGTCGAGATATTCCTGATTCTTGTCGCTCGCTGCCATTCGCTTCAATTTGGATACCATCTTCCGGGAGTTGTTGGTTGCCAGTACCTCGGTCATGGAGATGCGGGCATTGAACTCCAGTTCGTAAGGCGGATTGAGACGGATGACATGCTTGAAGGCACGGTAGGCATTCTGGGCATGTCCCTGTTGTGCTTCTACCTGTCCCATCAGATACCAGAGGCGGGCTTTCTGCTTGCGTCGCATCTCATAGCCGATGGCTTTGCGGAGATACGGAACGGCCTCCTGATAGCGTCCGGTCTTCAGATAGTAGAGGGCATAGGTCTTGTCCCATTCCTTCTGGGCACGCCAGTGGATGGAATCGCGCTCGATATTACGGATTACATCTTCGGCATCGTATATCCATCCCGATTCGAGATAACTCTTGGCGAGCCAGGCACGTGCCTGGCCGTAAATGCCGGGTTGGGTAGCGTAGAGACGGCTCATATAGGCGAATGTAGCTGCTGCCGACTGGAAATCGCCTTCAAAAAACTGGGAACGGCCCATCAGCATCCATGCCTTCCAGAGGAACGGATTATATTCACGGCGCTGCAGCCATTCCAGGTCTTTGGCAGTCTTGCGGCGTTTCTTGTCCCATACCGGGCGGCGCTTGATGCTATGCTGGTGAATGGCTTTCTCGCATTTCTCGATGGCGCGGTCGTAGTTCGATTTGCCCAGTTCGCGGCTGTTCTTGTTGCCAACCGTATAATAAGGAATCATTTCAGAGTAATTGTCCTTATTTCCGTTTTCCTTTTCGAGCGAGCCTTCGATATAGGCTACGGTACCATTATAATAGGTGTTGTATCGGGCGTTGAAGGCATGCCACCATCTGCTCTTCGCCGTATTCTTCTGCGCAGAGCATCCTGCTATGGTCATTGCAAAGGAAAGGATAACCATAGCTGGCAAGAAGTTTCTGAATGGGAAATGCTTCAACATAAGTTTCTTCTTTATTTTAAAATTTTTCTTTCAGAGCGCGTGAAAGCCTTAGTGCTTTCTGGCTGCCAGTATCTTTGCTGCTGCAAACAGGATGATGCTGACGAAGATGATGGTTGCACCTGATGGCACATTGAGCAGATAACTGGCATAGAGGCCCACGATGCAGTCGATGCAGCCTATCACGATGCTGGCTCCTATCATGCGCTTGTAGCTGTAGGTGAAGAGGTTGGCAGTCATCTGTGGTATGGTGAGCAGACTGATGGCAAGTACGATGCCCACCATCTTGATGGTTGCCACGATGGTCATGGCGATGAGCGTCATCATCATATATTCTATTGCTGTAACCGGCAGATGTTGCGATTTGGCAAAGGTGCTGTCGAATGCGATGGTCTGGATAGGACGCAGCAGAAAGGTGAACAGTATTGCAACAAACAGGGTAAGACCTGCCAGAAGCCAGAGGTCTGTGCTGTCGATGGCAAGTATACTTCCGAAGAGGAAAGAGGGCAGGTCTGGCATGAATCCCGGAGTAAGGAAGCAGCAGATGATGCCCACGCTCATGCCCAGGGTCCAGAACATGGCGATGGCAGAGTCTTTGCGCACATCTTTCTTCCGTGATACCCATTGTACGCCGAAGGCACTCAAAATGGCGAATACCATGGCAGAGAGTATGGGGTTGATGCCTGCAAATACGCCGATACCGATGCCGCCAAAAGAGGCATGCGTAATGCCACCGCTGATGAAAACCAGCCGGCGGGTGACGATGTAGGTGCCTACAAAGCCGCACAGGATGCTTGCCAGTAGGGCGCCAATCAGCGCGTTCTGAAAAAATGTATATTGCAGTATATCCATGTCTTTACTTTGAACTTAAAACTTTGAACTTTGCGCATTGCATGTTACGCATTGCGCATAGCATGTTTAACTTAAAAAACTGATGACTTCGTCCTTAATCTGGTTAGGCAGGTTGATGCCTCTCAGTATCAGACTTCGGTTCCATCCCGCCACCTCTTCCGGCTGCATCGTATAGAGCACTTCCGAGAACTCCTCTACCTCCTCATCGGTATAGTCGTCGGCAGCTCTTCCTGCAAACCGGTCGAGTTCCTCGTCATCGTAGTATTCTATTTCCTTGGTGGCGGCTTCCATCATGCATTCCTGTTCACATTTGGAGTTCTCTCCGTTGCAGGTATTGCACGAAACTCCTTCCTGCAGCGGTTCTTCATCCTCTCCCTTGCGATGAGAAATGATGCCAAAGACTGCGGAAATCACTCCTAGTGCCACCAGGGCCAAAACTAAATATAGCATAAACTGTTAACTATTAACTTTCAACTATTTCAAATCCCACCTTTTTCAGGTCTTCCCAATAATGAGGATAGGATTTGCTCACCACCTCAGGATTGTTGATTTCAATCTGAGGGAACTTGAAGGCAAGAGGGGAGAAGGCAAGTGCCATGCGATGGTCCTCGTAGGTGTCGATAGGCTCGAAACTAGGCTCGCAGGTCTCGCCATCCCAAATCAGCGTGTTATCGTTCTCGTCATAAATCACGTAACCCACCTTCTTCAGCTCCTTCTTCAATGCCTCGATGCGGTCGGTCTCCTTGATCTTGAGACTGGCAAGACCAGTGAACTTAAACTTTACGCCCAGGGCACAGCAGGCTACAACGATGGTCTGTGCTAGGTCTGGAGAACCGCTGAAATCGTAGTCGAAACGAGGCAAGAGACAGCGCTGGACTTTCAACTTGACAGGAGAAAGAACATCACGGCTCTCAAATTCTGATTTCACGCCCAGCAGACTGAAGATGTATTTCACGACAGAATCGCCCTGCTTGGAACTGTCGAACAGTCCTTCGAGTCTTACCTCAGAATCAGGGTTTCCGTTCAGTGCCATCATTTCATACCAGTAAGAAGAAGCGCTCCAGTCATTCTCGATGGTGTAGTCGGCTACGCAGCTGTAAGGTTGTGGCTTTACGGTGATGGTATCCACATCGGTCCATTCTGCGCTGGCTCCGAAGTTCTGCATCGTCCACAGTGTGAGGTCGATGTAAGGACGTGATGCTATCTCGCCCGTCAGTTTCAGTTCCAGACCGTTTTTCAGGATAGGACCAATCATCAGCAGCGCCGAGATATACTGCGAACTGATGTTTCCCACCACTTCGAGATGTCCGCCTTCCAGTGGCTTACCTACGATGTGGAGTGGAGGATAGCCCTCTTTCTTTTCATACTGTATATCAGCTCCGAGGTAACGCAGGGCATCTACCAGGATAGCAATAGGGCGGTTCTGCATGCGCTCTGTACCTGTAATGGTATGCTCGCCCGGTGTAGCAGAAAGATAAGCGGTCATAAAGCGCATGGCAGTACCGGCAGCCTTGATGTTGATGACATCAGGCATATCGCGTAGTGCCGCAATGATGACTTCTGTATCATCGCAATCGCTCAGGTTGCGGGGCTGCAACTTGCATCCCGCCATGGCATTGATTACCAATGCACGGTTGCTGATACTCTTGGAAGCTGGCAAGTTGATACTTGCATTGAGTTGGCGTGGAGCCTTGATTGTATATTTCATTTTCTTCTTGTTTCTGTTTCTTTGTAATACTCTTTTTTCTGATTTTGCTATTTCTCAGCCTTCAGTATCCGGATGTCCTTGATGCTGACAGCCTTCTCCTTGGCATATCGGATAGGGAGGTCATCTTCTGTTTCCGGCATCTCATCCCATGCTCGGGTTCTCGGACGAATCTTCTTCGGACCCGGTATCAGGGGCGAGTAATACAGAACCAGACGGATGCGGTTTGCCTGTTCTGGGGTGAATCGCATGCTGTAACAGATGCTGTAGTCCATCAGATTGTCTGACTGCCATTCCTTATCCTTGCTGTTGGTGCGTTTGGCAAGCTCTCGCATGCTGAGCGTGGTATCTGGATTGATCGCTTTTGCATTGCTGACATATTCAGTCAGCCATTTGCCGTATGCTATTCGGTTGTAGCTAGGCGTATCATCGCAATGGTCTGAGTCGTCATCATCATCGGCAGCCTCTGATTTGTCTTTCACTGTCTTTTCTGAGAAACTGTGGAAGAGACCCAGATAATGTCCCAATTCATGAGCCAGCGTAGCATTCGGGTCGGTTGTATTGTAGGTATATCCCTTATGATTCTTATCTGTAGTATACCGGGATCCTTCATTCTCCTTTCCCACATAGATAGAATTGAGCGAAACGCAATACGGAAATTTGCCCGGTTTGCTCAGCGGATAGTTCTTGCCATTGCTCAAACCATCTATCTGTGGATAGCCGCCTACCTGGTAAGGCAGATGACTGATGCCCAGCGTGGTGCTGTTTTCATCGGTCTTCTTGAAGGCATATACCATCACATTGATGTAGTTGTTCTGGTCCCAGCAGTACTGTACATACTTCTTGTCCTTCATGAAGCTCTCGCAGTCGAACTCTGATTCTGAAACCTTGATATATTCCACACCCGGTGTACTGAGTCTCTTGCCGCTCTCATCCTTCTCAGCCAGTTCGAACAGAATATGCAGGTTCTCGCTCGGGACGGTATCTATCTGATTGCAGTAGACATCACCCTGATAAAGTTCGTTCACGTTGGAGAGAATCTCCTTGAGGCGGGTATATTCAATGTATTGCGTGGTGTTACAGTAGAAGACATGGAAGATGACAGGCAGATGATAGACATAATCATCGCCTGTAATGATATCTGTGTCACGGTCTTGTCCGTGGGATATGATAGGGTCGCCGATAGAGCCTTCGGTATCCTTGCATGATGCAAAGCTGAGGACGGTGAGGGCGATCATGAAATAAAGAATTTTTCTCATGCGCGTACCTTATATTATATATTTTCGTGCAAAAATACAAAAATAAAAGAAGATAGGCGAGAAATATTCTGAAAAAGTTTCTCAAAATGCCAAAAAACTTGTGCTTTCATCTTCTTGATGTATGTCAATTCAGTAACATTTTGTAAACTTGACACCATGAAAACAGCGTTTTGTAAGGTATATCTTCGTGCAGTATGCGAAATTTTAGGCTATAAAATTGCAAATTGTAAGCTTGTGCGCGTTCAAAATCAAAAAGTATTACTTGCTCAAAAAATAAGATAAAATAGCGTTAAGGAATTATGAATTTTTCGGAAATCGTTGTATCTTTGCACCAGAAAAAAGAAACAAAGACAATTACAATAACATCCTAAAAATAAACGATATGAAACGAATGATATTATTCTCATTGATGGCTTTGATGACCATAGCAGCTTTCGGTCGTAAGCACGTAGAGAATGCAACAGTTGTAGCTGACACTATTTTCTATGCAGAAAATATGAGCAATGTAACCAGTGCAGATCAGGCTAGTTATTACAGACTGCTGATGACTACTGGTTCAGGCCTTAACAAGAAGGACGTTTTCCAGGACTTCTATATGAACGGTAATCTCCGTGCTGAAGGTGGTTATAGCTTTATCGACCTCGGTAACGATCGCAATACTATCTTTAATGGTGAGGTTACTACCTATTATAAGAATGGTAAGGAGAAGTGGCATGGCAACTATGTCAATGGTAAGCGCGAAGGCTACTTCACACTCCAGCTCCGTGAAGGCGGTGTAGCTGTCGTTCAGTTCAAGAATGGCAAGTCTGTTCACGATTACTTCATGGTAACTTACAAGGACGGTTCTTCTGAGAAGAGAAATCTCTCTGAGTTGAAGCAGTTCATGTAATCAGAAATAAGCAATTATAGTTTTGTTACTTCATTGAATTAGAAGAAAATCTCTCTTATATAAATTAAAATTTTATGTTGATATGACCAATATGGGGATGGCTTCCGTGAGGAAGGTGCATCCCCTTTTTTTATGACCTATATTTACTAATGACAAGAAGAGGGTGAATCATATGTTTATGATGCACCCTCTTCTGATTATTCTTATTGATGTTGGATGAAAGGTAGGATTAGAACGTTAAATCTACTTCTACCGGACAATGGTCGCTGCCCATGATTTCAGTATGGATTTTAGCTTCTGTAATCTGTTCCTTGATACGGTCGGAGACAAGGAAGTAGTCGATACGCCAACCGGCATTCTTCTCGCGCGCCTTGAACCGGTATGACCACCACGAATAGGTTACCTCATCCGGGTGGAGATAACGGAAACTGTCGGTAAAGCCATCATTCAGAAGAACGGTCATCTTTTCGCGCTCCTCATCGGTGAAACCGGCATTGCGGCGGTTGGTCTTCGGATTCTTGATATCTATCTCTTCGTGTGCTACATTCAGATCGCCGCAGATGACGACTGGTTTCTTGGCATCAAGAGATTTCAGGAACTTGCGGAAATCGTCTTCCCAAGTCATGCGATAATCCAGGCGCTTGAGTTCTGTCTGAGAATTTGGGGTGTAGCAGGTAACGAGATAGAACTGGTCATATTCCAGCGTGATGATTCTGCCTTCATGATCATGTTCCTCTACGCCCATGCCATAACTTACGTTTAATGGCTTGTGCTTGGTATAAATGGCTGTACCGGAGTATCCTTTTTTCTCAGCGTAGTTCCAATAACTCTCGTAGCCCTCAAACTGAAGGTCGAGCTGTCCCTCCTGCATCTTTGTTTCCTGCAGGCAGAAGAAGTCGGCATCGAGTTCCTTAAACTGGTTCTCGAAGTCCTTGCCTACGCAAGCGCGCAGGCCATTTACATTCCAGGATATAAACTTCATCTTTTGTAATAATGTTGAATGTTGAATGGGGGAGGAGTGTTGAGTGTTGAATGTTGAATGTTGAATTGCCAGTTGCTATGGCGTATGCCTAATTCAACATTCAACATTCAACATTCAACATTTATATAATTAAATTCTCTTCGTTTCTCCTCTCAGCAGACTCATAAACTCCTGGCGGGTGTTCAGTGAATTGAAGACTCCGCTGTAGTCGCTGGTGGTGGTTATGGAATTCTGTTTCTCTACACCTCGCATCTGCATGCACATGTGCTTGGCTTCTATCACTACCATCACGCCCTGCGGATTCAATGTTTCCTGAATACAGTCTTTAATCTGCTGGGTAAGACGCTCCTGTACCTGGAGACGATGGCTGTAGATATCTACCACACGGGCAATCTTGCTCAGACCGGTAATCTTGCCGTTCGGGATATAGGCAACATGCACCTTGCCATAGAAAGGAAGCATGTGGTGCTCGCACATCGAGAAGAAATCAATATCTTTCACGATGACCATCTGGTTGTATTTCTCTTCGAAGAGGGCATCGGTCAACACCTTGTGTGCATCCTGTGTATAGCCACGAGTCAGTATCTGCATAGCCTTGGCTACTCGCATCGGTGTTTTTACAAGTCCTTCACGTTCAGGGTCTTCTCCCAAGAGCTTCAATACTTCTGTATAGTGTTCTGCGAGTTCGTCCAATCCCTCGCGAAATTCTGTTTCTGGATTCATCTTATTTAATTTATAATTGATTATTTATAATTAATAATTAGGCCTACGGTATCAATGCTGTAAACTATTAATTGTTAACTGAAGTTTCGCAAGTTTTGCCCCACACGCCCTGAAAGGGCAGAAGCTCCTAGCCCAGGGCATCGCCCTGGGTAATTACGGACGCAAACCTGTCGCCCTGTAAGGGCAAAAGCTTTAAAATACCAGACCATTAATAAAGCTTTTGCCCTTACAGGGCGCCTTGCTGATTGCCATTATACCCAGGGCGATGCCCTGGGCTAGGAGCTTTTGGGCCTTCAGCCCGTACTTAAACCACTTGCGAAACTTGAGTTGTTAATTATTAACTAGTACTGTACCGTAATCTGTCCCTTTACAAGGCATGCCTGTCTGTATCCCAGGGAACGAACCTTGGCAAGCATCTTCTGGGCTTCAGCTAAACTGCGGAAGTTGCCCATTCGGCAAATCCATCTTGGAGAGTAGAAATGAACATAAACCGGCTGCTCTGGGAAATGAACTTTCAGCTGGTTGCCAGTCTGTTCTGCTTTCAGGCGGTCGTTACGTGAATTGCCGCCAGCGAAAGCCTGTACTCTATATCCTGTAACCTTATAGCTCTTGCGCATCACTTTCTTGCGCATATCCACTACAGGTGTCTCTGTTTCTTCTTTTTTGTTCTCTGCCTTTTGGGCATTGTTCACGTGGGCATTCTCTCGGTTTGCCTCATGATGCTGTGGCTCAGTCTTCTTCAGGGAATCAGGACCCTGCTTGTGCTGAGTTTCAGGCTCTTTTTCTTTTTTCTGTGGGGTAGTCTTAGTCTTGTCGTCTTGTGGAATCACTTGTTTGCCGTTTACCAGTTCATCAATCGCCTTACTTTGGTTCACGGTTACAACACCCTTTCCCGGTTCCTTCTTTTTGAGATGGTCCAGGTAGTTCTGCGCATTAGCTGTGAATGTTGAGCAGAGGATCATAATCAATAATGTGACGAATTGTTTCATGACTATTCCTTTTATGTTTGTCGTCTTGTTTTAAAACAGCACCTTATTCTTGGATCTCTATATATAATAAGGTGTAATGAAGAATGAAGGGATGCGCTTCACGAAGAAGGCATCCCTTCGGGAAATGTAATATCCTTATGAGATTACTTCTTCCAAGCGTCGATGATACCCTTGAAATCAGCAGCCTTCAAAGAAGCACCACCGATCAAACCACCGTCGATGTTTGGCTTAGCGAAGAGCTCAGGAGCGTTGCTAGCCTTGCAGCTACCACCGTAGAGGATTGATGTCTCCTCAGCAGCCTCGTTGCCATACTTCTCTGCTACGATAGAGCGGATGTATGCCAACATCTCTTCAGCCTGGTCAGAAGTTGCAGTCTTACCTGTACCGATAGCCCAGATTGGCTCGTAAGCAAGGATGATGTTCTTCCAAGCGTCAGCGCTCAAGTGGAATACTGAACCTTCCAACTCAGCCTTTACTACCTCGTTCTGCTTCTCAGCCTCACGCTCCTCGAGAGTCTCACCGCAGCAGAAGATAACCTTCAAACCGTTAGCCAAAGCCAACTCTACCTTCTCCTTCAAGATCTCAGCTGTCTCGCCATAGTACTGACGACGCTCTGAGTGACCGAGGATAACATACTGAGCACCTGTGCTCTTTACCATCTCAGCTGAAACCTCACCTGTGAAAGCACCCTTAGCCTTGTCTGCGCAGTTCTCTGCACCAAGACCTACTACCTTTGAATCCAAAACCTGAGCTACAGAAGCCAAGTGGATGAATGGAGTACAGATGATTACGTCACAGTTTGGCTTGTCTGCTACCAATGCCTCGTTGATCTCCTTAGCGAGAGCAACACCGTCCTGCAGGTTCATGTTCATTTTCCAGTTACCTGCTACAATTTTCTTTCTCATTTTTCTTTTCTTTTTAAAAGTTGATAATATTCTGTTCGAATTCTCTTTCTTTCTGATCCAGGCGCCCCAAGCCCAGAGCCGGTCGGCAATGGTGAGGAGTACCAGTGGAATGATGAACCAGGAGATGATGCCGGCTATCTTCTTGGCGGCACTTACTTCCGGCATCTTGCCTATCTCGGTCTTCTCCAGTGGCTTGTCACCAATCTCTGCCATGTCAGGCAAATCGTTGTGGCTCCATTTCTGGATGATGGTTCCGTTCTTCAGCAGAAGAAGACCTGGGTTGCTGCGGATTACCGTTTTCAGCGTAGTCTCGTCTGTGACATAGAAGGGATATTCCGCTCCTGTTATGTCCTGCCAGTGCTTGATGGCTTTCTCCGTACTTGCCGTGAGGCAGAGAAAACGGTAGTCATGGTCATTGGCATATTCGTAAATCTCATCGATATTGCCGAAGTTGCTGTCATCGGCAAATTCAAGATGTGGCGAAACCAGGAGGAAGGTATAGCCTTTATCGTGAATCACTTCCTGGGTAATGTCTTCTCCCGTCTTGGCATCAGCTATGCTGAAGTCGTGGATTGGAGGTACGTAACCTTCTTCGGTCTGAACCGTCTTGCTGTCGATGAAGGTCCAGGTAGAGTCGGGATAGTTGTCTATCGTAAACTCCTTCCGCTCTCCGTTCTTCTCCAGGATGAAGGTGGTATCAAACTTGGGTTGCTTGGCTCCTTTCGGTATCTCCATGCCCTTGGCGATGTTGACACCTATATGATAAGGACGGAAGTCGAATTGCGGAAGATACCACAGACTCCAGATACTCATCACGATGGAGAAGAGGAAGGTGTAGTTGATCACCACCCACTGGGTCTGTCTCGAGATGAGTCTCTGCATCTCCAGCGGCTTTCTCCAAAGCAGGACGGCGAATATCAGGAGGATGATGTTCTTGATGAATGTCTCCATATTGGTGAGCACTACGGCATCACCGAAGCATCCGCAATCCTTTACTGGGTCTGCGATAACGATCCACAGGGTAATCAGCGTCATCACGCTCATCACGGCAAGGGTGATCTTGCTCATCAGTCTCCGTCGGATGGCGAAGAGGAGGAAGATACCGATGGCAAACTCTGCAGTGGCTAGTAATACCGACATCACCAGGGTGCTCCATGAAGGGAACATCCAGTCGATGTGCAGCGCCTCCAGATAGTCGGTTATCTTGTATTGCGTGCCTAATGGGTCAATTCCCTTCACAAATCCTGAGAAAATGAAGGTTATTGCCATCAGCAGTCGCCCGATATTGACCGCTATCTTTGTTAATATGTGAGTTGCCTTATTCTTCATCATTTTATATTTTTACTTCTCGCTCATTTTGATGGCACCGAAGACGGCATAGTTGATGATGTCCATATAGTTGGCATCAATACCTTCAGAAACGAGGGTAGCGCCTGCGATGTCTTCAATTTCCTTTACGCGCTGAATCTTGGTCAGGATGAAGTCTGTATAACTGCTGACTCTCATCGAGCGCCATGCTTCATCATAGTCATGGTTCTTCTTGAGCATCAGTTCCAGTGCCTCCTTTGCATGGAGGTCGTATAGTTTCATAGCCTCTTCGGGTGTCATATCCACCTCATCCACGAAAGGCTTTTCTAGCTGGATGAGTCCTATGATACCATAATTGATAAGGGCAATGAACTCCGGACGGATACCTTCGCCAACCAGAGATTCTTTCTTGATTTCGAGCGAGCGGATGCGCTTCGCCTTGATATAGAGCTGGTCTGTCAGAGAAGAAGGGCGCAAGATTCTCCAAGAGGCTCCATAATCATGAAGCTTCTTCTCAAATAATGTCCTGCATTCACTCATGACATCCTTAAACTGCTGTTCTGTTTTCAATAAATCTGCCATAATAATTTCGAAATTCGGTGCAAATTTACGCATTTATTATGAAATAGCCAAATAATTATTTTGTTTTTCGCTTAAAATACAGTAACTTTGCACCCCGAAAGTAAAAAGAGTATGAGAAATTTGACCAATGCCGAACTGGCACAGATACTGGATAAGGATATATTTCATAAGATTTCAGAGGCAGCAGATGGGCTGTCTGTGGAGTGTTATGTAGTAGGTGGATATGTGCGTGACCTCTTCCTGGAGCGACCTTCCAATGATATTGATGTCGTTGTGGTTGGTAGCGGTATAGAGGTAGCTTCTGCCTTGAAGAAGATGCTCGGGAGAAAGGCGCATCTCTCTGTGTTCCGTAATTTCGGAACAGCACAAGTGAAATATCAGGATACAGAAGTGGAGTTTGTTGGCGCCCGTAAGGAGAGCTATCATCGCGATTCCAGAAAGCCTATTGTGGAAGATGGAACGCTGGAGGATGACCAGAATCGCCGCGACTTTACCATCAATGCGATGGCTATCTGCCTGAACAAAGACCGTTTTGGAGAACTCGTAGATCCTTTTGATGGTGTCTACGATATGGAAGATGGCATTATTGCCACTCCGCTCGACCCGGATATCACTTTTTCTGATGACCCGCTGCGTATGATGCGTTGCGTGCGTTTTGCTACCCAACTCAATTTCCAGATAGAGGAGGAGACCTATGATGCGCTCTCCCGTAATGCCGAGCGCCTGAAGATTATCAGTGCTGAGCGAATCTGCGACGAGATGAACAAGATTATGCTCTCCAAGCACCCAAGCAGCGGTTTCTATTACCTGAAAGATACAGGTCTGCTCGATCTCATTCTGCCAGAACTGGTTGCGATGGACAAGGTGGAAACCCGTAACGGCAGGGCACATAAGAATAATTACGACCATACGATGGAGGTGCTCGAGAATGTGTGTAAGCATTCAGATAACCTCTGGCTCCGCTGGGCTGCTCTCTTCCACGACATCGGTAAACCGAAGAGCAAGCGCTGGGACAACAATATCGGCTGGACATTTCACAGTCATAATATAATAGGTGCAAAGATGATTTCGGGTATCTTCCGCCGTATGAAACTTCCGATGGATGCGAAGATGAAGTATGTGCAGAAACTGGTAGAACTCCACATGCGTCCGATTGTGATTGCTGATGAGGAGGTTACCGACAGTGCCGTTCGCCGCCTGCTGAATGATGCCGGCGATGACATCAACGACCTGATGACGCTCTGCGAGGCTGATATCACCAGCAAGAACCAGGTGCGCAAGCAGCGCTTTCTGGATAATTTCAAGATGGTGCGCGAGAAACTGGTTGATTTGCAGGAACGTGATTACAAGCGACTTCTCCAGCCATGCATCGATGGTAATGAGATTATGGAGATATTCCATCTTACACCTTGCCGTGAGGTAGGCACCCTGAAGCAGTATCTCAAGGATGCTGTATTGGACAATAAGGTGGCTAATGAGCGTGAACCGTTGATGGAGCTTCTGATGAAGAAGGCTCAGGAGATGGGATTGGTAAATGCAGAAAACTCAAAATAGAGAATAATTTTTGTTAAATAACGGCTCCTTGCGAGCCGTTATTCATTTATTATTAGTACTTTTGCAACGCTTTTAAAACTTAAAGGCGTATGAAAGTTTTCGTTAGAGGACGGAAAGAACTTTTGAATAAGAGAAGATAAAAGATTAAATAATAAATTATAATATAAAATAGGTATGAAAATTAAAAGCGTTTTGTTTGTTGCAGCAGTTTGTGTTCTTGCTGCGTTGACATCATGTGGTGGAAGTAAGAAGGGCGGTCTGCCTGACTTCAGCGACGATGAGTTCGCTGTGGCTACTATCGGTACTTCCAGCGCCGCATTGCAGACTACCTATCCTGCTACCATCAAGGGTATTCAGGATGTAGAGGTACGTCCTAAGGTTTCTGGTTTTATCACTAAGGTTTTTGTACACGAGGGACAAACTGTATCAGCAGGTCAGGCTTTGTTCTCTATTGATAGCGAGACCTATCAGGCTGCTGTCCGTTCTGCAGCTGCCGCTGTAAATACAGCTAAGGCACAGGCTAATACAGCCAAGTTGACCTATCAGAACAATAAGAAATTGTATGATAACAAGATTATCGGTGAATTTGAACTCTCTACAGCAGCTAACAGCTATGCAACAGCTAAGGCTCAGGTAGCTCAGGCAGAGGCAGCATTGGCTTCAGCCCGCGAGCAGTTGGCTTGGTGTACCGTTACCAGTCCTTCTGCTGGTGTAGTAGGTAGTCTTCCTTTCAAGGTGGGTGCTTTGGTAAGTGCTTCTGGTCAGGCTCTTACTACCGTTTCCAATATCAGCACTATGGAGGTATTCTTCTCACTCTCTGAGTCTCAGATCTTGAGCATGTCTAAGACCAATGGTAGCGTTCAGGCAGCCATCGCAGCGTTCCCAGCTGTCAAGTTGCAGTTGGCAGACGGTTCTATCTATAATCACCCGGGTAAGGTGGTTAAGATGAGTGGTGTCATCGATGCTACTTCCGGTTCTGTCTCTCTCATCGCTCACTTCGCTAACCCAGAGAAGTTGCTGAAGAGTGGTGGTGCAGGTTCTATCGTGGTTCCTAACGATCATAACAGCGCTATCGTTATCCCTCAGGAGGCTTGCTCTCAGGTTCAGGATAAGATCTTCGTTTATATCGTAACCAAGGATAACAAGGTGAAGTATTCTGAGATCAAGGTCAATCCACAGGATGATGGCAAGAACTATATCGTAACTGCAGGTCTTCATGTAGGCGATCGTATTGTTTTGAAGGGTATTACCAAGTTGACCGATGGTCAGCAGATCAAGCCTATCACTCTGGAGCGCTACAATCAGAAGGTTGCTGAGGCTGCCAAGTTGGCTGAGTCTCAGGATAACGCTCATGCCTTCGCTACTGCTATGGGCGGAAAGAAGTAATATATAATAAGGTATAAAGAAAAATAGTAAATTATGTCATTTACAAACTTTATAAAGCGCCCGGTACTTTCGACGGTGGTTTCCATCTTCTTCGTCTTGCTGGGTATTATCGGCTTGGTATCGCTGCCTATCGAGCAGTATCCGAATATCGCGCCGCCTACCATCACGGTAACTGCTACCTATACGGGTGCAGATGCCCAGACGGTGTTGAACTCTGTCGTTGCTCCGCTGGAGGAGAATATCAACGGTGTGGAGAACATGACTTATATGACCTCTTCTGCGTCTAACTCTGGTTTTGCTCAGATTACCGTTTACTTCAAGCAGGGTTCCGACCCAGATATGGCTGCGGTCAACGTACAGAACCGTGTGTCTCAGGCGCAGTCTCTGCTGCCTGCCGAGGTTACCAGGGTGGGTGTCACTGTAACCAAGCGTCAGAGTTCCAACGTTATCATGTTCGCTCTGACTACAGACGATGGCCGTTACGACGACCAGTTTGTTACCAACTATGCCCTGATTAACGTCATTCCTCAGTTGAAGCGTATCAGTGGTGTGGGTGATGTGCAGAGCCCTTCTACCCGTAACTACTCTATGCGTATCTGGTTGAAGCCAGAGAAGATGAAGGAGTTCGGACTGGTTCCTTCTGATGTTTCTCAGGCTTTGGCAGAGCAGAATATCGAGGCTGCCCCTGGTAGCTTTGGTGAGAGCTCGGATATGCAGTATGAATATACCTTGCGTTACAAGGGTCGTTTGAAGACTCCAATGGAGTATGAGAACATCCTTATCAAGAGCAATACTTCCGGTCAGACGCTCCGTTTGGGCGAAATTGCCAAGGTTGAGTTGGGTGGTTTGCAGTATAATGTAAACCTGCTCAATGATGGTCAGCCTGCCGTGCTGGGTATGGTTCAGCAGATTGCCGGTTCCAACGCTACCCAGATTGCAAGCGACGTAAAGAAGACGTTGGATGAACTGGAGAAGAGTTATCCTCCTGGGTTGAAGAATGTCATCCTGATGGATGTTACCGAATTCTTGTTCGCATCTATCGAGGAGGTTATCTTCACCTTGATCATTACCCTGGTACTGGTGTTCATCGTAGTGTATATCTTCTTGCAGGACTTCCGTTCTACGCTGATTCCTATGATTGCCGTACCTGTGGCTCTGGTCGGTACGTTCCTCTTCCTTTGGATCTTCGGATTCTCCATCAACCTGCTTACGCTGTCAGCCCTGCTGCTGGCTATTGCGATTGTGGTCGATGATGCCATTGTGGTGGTCGAGGCGGTTCACGCCAAGCTCGACCAGGGTTACAAGAGTGCCCTTACTGCATCTATCGATGCGATGAACGAAATTTCAGGCGCCATCATCTCTATTACATTGGTGATGTCTGCCGTGTTCGTTCCTGTATCATTCATCGGTGGTACTTCCGGTTACTTCTACCGTGAGTTCGGTGTAACCATGGCGGTATCTATCGTTATTTCGGCTATCAACGCGTTGACTTTGTCTCCTGCGCTCTGTGCCGTATTGCTGAAGCCACACGAGGAGGGTCACGAGAAGAAGATGTCTTTCGTAGACCGTTTCCACGCTGGATTCAACTATCAGTTTGATAAGATTACCAATAAGTATAAGGGTGGTGTCAAGTGGGTTATCAATCATGGCGTCATCGCTGGTAGCCTCGTGGCTGTCAGCATCGTAGGTCTGGTTGCCCTGATGGGTACTACCAAGACGGGTCTGGTGCCTGATGAGGATACCGGTACTATCTTCGCTTGTATCTCTACAGCTCCTGGTACTTCTCAGGAACGCACAGCCGAGGTCGTTAAGCAGGTAGATAAGATGCTGGCTAGCAACCCAGCCATCGCAACCCGTAATGCCATCATGGGTTATAGCTTTATCGGTGGTGCCGGTTCTAACCAGGGTACCATCATCGTGAAGCTGAAGCCATTCGAGGAGCGTCCGGGTGGATTCTTCCACCGTATCAAGGAGGCTTGTACAGGTGGCGGTATCGAGGCGCTGTTTGTCAACCCAATGGAATATACTTCTGTATTGGGTATGATCTACAAGCAGACTGCTACGATCAAGGATGCACAGGTTCTTGCCTTTGCTCCACCTATGATTTCCGGTTTCTCTATGCAGAATGGTATTACCATGACCATGCAGGATAAGACTGGTGGCGACTTGAACAAGTTCTTTGATAATGTGAAGAAGTTCCTGGCTGAGTTGAACAAGCGCCCTGAGATTCAGACCGCTCAGACTCAGTATAACCCTAACTATCCTCAGTATATGGTGGATGTAGATGTTGCCAAGACCAAGCAGGCAGGTATCTCTCCATCAACAGTATTGTCTGTCATGCAGGGTTACCTCGGTGGTCTCTACGCATCTAACTTCAATGCTTATGGTAAGCTCTACCGTGTGATGATTCAGGCTGGTCCTGAGAGTCGTATGCGTCCAGACGATCTGAGCAAGATTTATGTGCGTTGTGCTGATGGCACCATGTCTCCTGTAAGCGAGTTCGTGAACTTGAAGAAGATTTATGGTCCTGCTAACATCACCCGATTCAACCTGTTTACCTCTATGGATGTATCTGTAACTCCTAACAGCGGTTACTCTACCGGTGACGGTATGAAGGCGATTGCTGAGGTTGCTAAGGAGACATTGCCAGAGGGTTACGGCTATGAGTACTCTGGTTTGACCCGTTCTGAGGCTGAGTCCAGCAACTCTACAGGTTTGATCTTTGCACTCTGTATCGTATTCGTTTACCTGATTTTGAGTGCCCAGTACGAGAGTTACATCTTGCCATTGTCTGTAGTGCTGTCTATCCCATTCGGTTTGGCAGGTGCGTTCATCTTCACCAACCTCTTCGGTCACTCTAACGATATCTACATGCAGATTTCGTTGATTATGTTGATTGGTCTGTTGGCTAAGAACGCCATCCTTATCGTACAGTTTGCCCTCGAGCGTCGTCGTACGGGTATGGCTATCAAGTACTCAGCTATCCTGGGTGCCGGTGCCCGTCTCCGTCCTATCCTGATGACCTCTCTGGCGATGGTTATCGGTCTGTTGCCTCTGATGTTCGCATCAGGTGTAGGTAAGAATGGTAACCAGACCTTGGGTGCTGCCGCCGTAGGTGGTATGTTGATCGGTACTATCTGTCAGATCTTCGTGGTTCCTGCTCTCTTTGCAGTCTTCCAGTGGTTGCAGGAGAAGTTGACCCCAATGAAGTTCGAGGACGAGATGAACGAGGAGGTAGCTGCCGAATTGGAGCAGTATGCCAACGCCGCTCACGAAATGAAGGGTATCGAGAAGAAGTAATAACGCAATGTAACTTCAAAGGAAACAATGAAAAAGAATTTAAATATCATCATATTGGGTCTCGCAGCGCTCTCCCTGAGCAGCTGCAAGACACTCTACGGAAAGTATGAGCGTCCGGATGTGAAGACCAGCGGTATCGTTCGCGATGTAGCTTCTGATACAGATACATTGGCTGTAAAGGATACTACTACCTTCGCCAATATCCCTTGGCGCAGTGTCTTTACCGATCCTCAGCTCCAGTCAATCATTGAGAAGGGATTGAACAACAATGTCAACCTCCTCAATGCGGCTTTGAACGTGAAGATAGCAGAAGAGCAGCTGAAGTGTGCCAAGTTGGCATTCGTGCCTTCTCTGGCTTTCACTCCTCAGGGAACCATCGCTTCCTGGGATGGTCAGGCTGCCACCAAGACTTACACGATGCCTGTTACAGCCAGCTGGATGGTAGACCTTTTCGGCAACCTGCTCTCTCAGAAGCGCAGTGCCCAGATGGCGCTGCTCCAGTTGCAGGATTATCAGGTATCTGTCAAGACCAACCTCATCGCCAACATCGCCAACATGTATTATACTCTGTTGATGCTCGACAAGCAGGTGGAGTTGGTTAACAATATGGAAGGATTGACCAAGGATACTTGGGAGACTATGCAGAAGATGCACGATCTCAGATTGGGTTACCGTACACCAGCCATCCAGTCAGCTGAGTCTAACTACTATTCTGTGTTGACCCAGAAGACCGATCTGTTGCGCCAGATTCGTGAGACAGAGAACTCTCTGAGTCTGCTCATCGGCGACCAGGCACATAGCATCGCCCGTGGCAAGTTGGATAACCAGAGTCTTCCATCTAATTTCTCAACCGGTGTAGGCATCCAGTTGCTCAACAACCGTGCTGATGTCCACGCAGCCGAGATGAATCTTGCCCAGTGCTTCTATGGTGTAGAGACCGCCCGCAGCAAGTTCTATCCATCTATCACTATTTCCGGTACAGGTGCCTTCACCAATTCAGGTGGTATGGGCATCGTGAACCCAGGTAAGTGGTTGCTCTCAGCTGTAGGTTCTCTTACCCAGCCAATTTTCCAGAACGGCCGTATCATTGCCGGTTTAAAGGTGGCTAAGATGCAGTATGAGCAGGCTTACAACACCTGGCAGAATACCGTGCTGAAGGCTGGTAGCGAGGTGAGCAATGCGCTTGTTCTCTACAACTACTCTGATGAGAAGAGCAAGATAGAGCAGAAGCGAATAGAAGTACTCGAGAAGAATGTAGAATCTACCAAGGAATTGATGGGTATTGCAGGCAGCTCGTACCTTGAAATCATCCAGGCACAGTCTTCACTCCTCAACGTACAGCTTTCTAAGGTAGCTGATGATTTCTACAAGATGCAGGCAGTAGTAAATCTCTACTATGCATTGGGTGGAGGAGCTAAGTAGTTTATAGTTAATAATTAATAGTTTATAGTTATGGCTAGTATAATAAGTCCAAAGGCAGAGGTTTCTCCAAAGGCTAAGATTGGAGACAACTGCAAGATATATCCATTCGCCTATATTGAGGACGATGTGGTCATCGGCGACAACTGTACCATCTATCCATTCGTGAGCATCATGAACGGTACTCGCATGGGTAATAATAATAAGGTGTTCCAGGCAGCCGTTATCGCTGCGCTCCCACAGGACTTCCACTTTACAGGTGAGGAGAGTGAGGTAGTCATCGGCGATAACAATACCATCCGTGAGAACGTGGTTATCAACCGTGGTACCCATAAGGGCGGCAAGACCGTTCTGGGCAACAACAACTTCCTGATGGAAGGTGCCCATGTCTCTCACGATACCGTAATCGGCAACGGTTGCGTATTCGGTTATGGTACCAAGATTGCGGGCGACTGTGTGATTGGTAACGGTGTCATCTACTCAACATCTGTAGTAGAGAACGCCAAGACTAGAGTAGGCGACTTGGTGATGATTCAGGCAGGTACTACCTTCTCTAAGGATATTCCTCCTTATATCATTGCCGGTGGAAAGCCTGTGAAGTATGCAGGTCCTAACGCCATCATCATGGAAGCAGCTGAGCTTACCGAGAAGGTTCGCAAGCATATTGCTAATGCCTACCGACTGGTATTCCATGGTCAGACATCCCTCTTCGATGCCATTAACCAGATCAAGGATCAGGTGCCAGATGGACCGGAGATTCAGAACATCATCCAGTTCCTGGAGAGTTCAGAGAAGGGTGTCATCACTAAGATGTAAAGATTGTGTAGATGTTGGGATTTTTTCATCCCTAATATTGTATTTGTAAATTAGTAAATTCAAGTCATACCTATTTGAATTTTACTTAGTATGTGAAGGGCTGGCCGTGAGGTTGGCCCTTTTCCTTTTTCAATTGAACTTAACTTTTGCCTGTGGTTCGATTAATTAATTGAATAAATGTAAATAAATGCTATTTTATTTTGTAATTTCTTCGTTTATGCGTATCTTTGCAGACAATTTGGGTCATTGTGCCCTTTTGGTTTTAAGTTAGTAAAGATTTTTAAAAATGAGAAAGAAACAATATAAGCCTAGCAATCATCGTGGATTGCAGGTCATTACTTTGTGTATCAGTACCGCTATGGTGCTCATTTTGTTGGGATTAGTTATCTTCTCTGTCCTCATGGGACGTAATCTATCTTCCTATGTGAAGGAGAATCTCGTGGTACAGGTAATGCTCGAACAGGATATGACTAACCCGGAGGGATTGCAGATGTGTAAACGCCTGAATGCAAGACCTTATGTCAATACGCTGACTTATATCACCAAGGAAGAGGCACTGAAAGAGGCTACCCGCGATTTGGGTGCCGACCCGAGCGAGTTTGCCGGTGTCAACCCTTTCCAGCCTTCCATAGAGATTACGACGAAGGCAGATTACGCGAACAATGATTCATTGAAGTGGATTGCCAAGGAACTGAAGGCATATCCGCGTGTTACCGAGGTTACTTATCAGCACGACCTGATAGAACAGGTGAACAATTCGTTGGCAAAGATCAGTATCGGATTACTGATTGTAGCAGCCCTGCTCACCTTCATCTCGTTCTCGCTGATTAACAATACGGTGCGTCTGGGCATCTATGCCCGCCGTTTCTCCATCCATACGATGAAGTTGGTAGGTGCATCCTGGGGCTTTATCCGCCGTCCGTTCTTGCGCAAGGCTGTGCTTGTGGGCGTTGTTTCAGCCCTGCTGGCAGATGGTTTTCTGGGCGGTTGTCTCTATGCATGGTCGCTCCACGAACCGGAACTGATGAATGTTTTGGGCTGGCAGGAACTTGCCATCACCGGCGGCTCCGTCTTCCTCTTCGGTATCATCATCACCGCCTTCTGCGCCTGCATCTCAGTCAATAAGTTCCTGAAGATGAAGGCGGGAGACTTGTATAAAATATAAGGGAAGAGTGAAGAATTCTCTTGCTTTATTAAACATTAAACATTACACATTAAACATTAAAAATAATGGATAAGAAGAATTTAGCATTCGACAAGATGAACTTTATCTTGTTAGGCATCGGAATGGCGATTATCATCATCGGTTTTCTGCTGATGAGTGGCGCCGGTTCTAACGAGCATACCTTCGATACTGATATTTTCAGTACCCGTCGCATCGTTGTAGCACCAACTGTAACATTGATAGGTTTCCTTTCAATCATCTATGCGGTGATTCACAAACCGAAAGACAATGAATAATTTATAATTAATATACATATTATTATTAGATGGATTTTATTCAGACTATCATTATCTCTATCGTTGAGGGACTGACCGAGTTCTTGCCTGTATCCAGTACGGGCCACATGATTATAGTAGAAAATTTGCTGGGTGTAGATATCCAGGATAAGTTTGTCAACGCCTTTACTGTCATCATCCAGTTTGGCGCCATCCTTTCTGTCATCTGTCTGTATTGGAAGAGATTCTTCTATCCAGAGGCTGTGAAGACCGGTGAGAAGACCTATTGGAAGGCGATGTTCGATTTCTATGCCCGTCTGCTTGTAGGTACCGTGCCTGCCGTGGTATTGGGTCTTGCCTTCAATGATTTCATAGAGTCAAACCTTGGCAATGTACAACTGGTGGGCTGGATGCTTGTCATCGGCGGTATTTTCATGCTCTTCTGCGATAAGATATTCAATAAAGGCAGCGAACAGACCAAGCTTACTTACAAGCGTGCCCTGATTATCGGTTTCATCCAGTGTATAGCGATGATTCCTGGTGTATCGCGCTCCATGTCAACCATCGTGGGTGGTATGTCCCAGCGTCTTACCCGCAAGGCAGCAGCCGAGTTCTCATTCTTCCTGGCAGTGCCAACCATGTTTGGCGCCACCTGTCTCGAGGTTTATAAGCTCATCAGCCATGGCGGCGGCTCATTGCTCACCCAGGGCAACAACCTGTTCACATTGATATTAGGCTCAGTGGTGGCATTCATCGTTGCCATTCTCGCCATCAAGTTTTTCATCAATTATGTCACCAAGTACGGTTTTGCAGCTTTCGGCTGGTACCGTATCGTAGTAGGACTTATCATTATCATCTGCGGCCTTTGCGGTGTAGATATGCAGATGGTTGACTAAACATACACTATGGATTTCAGAAAAGGAGAAATTATTGCCATCGACAAGCCTTATCGCATGTCGAGTTTCGGAGCCCTGGCACATGTTCGCTATCTCCTCAGCAAGAAGCTCGGTTTTAAGGTGAAGATAGGACATGCCGGTACGCTCGATCCCCTTGCCACTGGCGTGCTGGTGCTCTGCACCGGTAAATGTACCAAGCAGATAGAACAGCTGCAGACCCATACTAAGGAGTATACAGCTACCCTGCAGCTCGGTGCTACTACCGCCAGCTACGATAAGGAACACAGCGTGAATCACACCTATCCTACGAAGCATATCACCCGCCAGCTGGTGGAGGAAACGCTTAAGCAGTTTGTGGGCGAGATTCAGCAGGTTCCGCCTACCTACAGCGCCGTAAAGGTGAATGGCGACCGCTCTTATGCCTTGCGCCGGGCAGGCGAAGAGGTTCAGCTCAAGCCGAAGACCGTGCGTGTAGACGAGATAGAACTCACCGATTATAACGATGAGGAGAAGACCGCCAGCATCCGTGTGGTTTGCGGCAAAGGCACTTACATCCGCTCCCTCGCCCGTGATATCGGAAGGGCTCTCGATAGTGGCGCCTACCTTACCGCCCTCCGCCGTACCAAGGCAGGAAGTTTCGCAGTAGAAAACTGCATCAGTTTTGATCATTTCCAGGAATGGCTTGATGAGCAGCCTCTCGAAGACAGCCTTCAGCCATCCAAGTAATAAAAAATATAACATGAAGCTATCACAATTTAACTTTAAGTTGCCAAAAGATCAGGTGGCACTTTATCCACATAAGGCAAAGCACGTGGTAAAAACGGCTAGTGGTGAACGTACATTCGAGATTACTCGCCGCGATGAGTCCCGACTCATGGTTCTCCACAAGAAGTCAGAAACCATCGAGATGTACAAGAAAGATGAAAACGGCAAGGATATGGTTGATGCCGATGGCAATCCAGTATTCCTGCAGTTCAAGGATATCGTGAATTACTTCGAAGAGGGCGATACCTTCGTCTTCAACAATACCAAGGTTTTCCCAGCCCGTCTTTATGGTACCAAGGAGAAGACCGATGCCAAGATTGAGGTGTTCCTGCTCCGTGAGCTCAATCCTGAGATGCGCCTTTGGGACGTATTGGTAGAGCCTGCCCGCAAGATTCGTATCGGCAACAAGCTTTTCTTCGATGATGTCAACGAGATGGTTGCCGAGGTTATCGACAATACCACCAGCCGTGGACGTACCCTCCGTTTCCTCTATGATGAGGATGGCAATCATGATGTCTTCAAGCGTTCGCTCTTTGCTCTGGGCGAGGCTCCGCTTCCTCGCTACGTTATCGATGCACGTGAGGATCATCACGCTACAGAGGATGATATGGACGATTTCCAATGTGTTTTCGCTGAGGTAGAGGGTGCTGTTACTGCACCTGCTACCGGTCTTCACTTCTCACGTGAGCTGATGAAGCGTATGGAAATCAACGGTATCAACGAGGCTTATATTACCCTGCATTGCGGTCTGGGCAACTTCCACGATATTGAGGTGGAGGACCTTACCAAGCACAAGATGGATTCTGAGCAGATGATGATTAGCCAGGAGGCATGCGATCTGGTTAACAAGACCAAGCTTGCCGGCCATCGCGTCTGCGCTATCGGTACCAGTGTGATGAAGGCAACAGAAACGGCTGTAGGCACCGATGGTATGATGAAGGCTTTCGATGGATGGACCAACAAGTTCATCTTCCCTCCATACGATTTCGGTCTTGCTGACTGTGCCGTTGCCAATTTCTATCATCCGGAGTCAACCCTGATGATGAGTACAGCAGCCTTTGGCGGTTACGACCTGGTTTACGAGGCATACAAGATGGCTGTGAAGAACGGTTATATGTTTGGCTGCTATGGTGATTCTTTGTTGATGCTTCCAGATTAAACAGCGGTATAAACAGTTTTTATACACATAGAAGTTGTTGATATTCTGGGTTTTAACTTAGTTATCCACAATTTTATGAAAGTGTGAATAAGTATGTATCAGGTATATTTAAGTCTCGGTACGAATTTGGGCAACCGAAAGCGCAACATTCGCGAGGTAATAGAAAAGATAGGAGAGCAGATTGGTGTGGTAGAGCGCCAGTCTGCTCTTTACGAAACCAAGCCTTGGGGCTATTCATCTCCCAACGACTATATCAATGCCTGTGTGCTGGTTCTCACCACGATGGCTCCGCGCCAGGTGCTGGAGGCTACGCAGCGCATAGAGCGCGAAATGGGGCGCACCATGAAGTCGGTGGATGGCGAATACCAGGACCGCATCATCGATATTGATATCCTGATGATAGATGACTTGGTGATAGATGAGCCCGATTTCAAGGTTCCTCATCCATTGATGGAGGAGCGTGAATTCGTGATGAAACCGTTGAAGGAGATACTCAGGTAATTTAATTTTAGTAAGTATACAAAAACGGGCTAGGAGCTTTTTCGCTCTCAGCCCGTTTTCTGTTTATTATCTTTCTTTATTCCTGCTGCGTTCTTTCATCCAGGCAGATGGAGTAATACCTTCTGATTTGGCAAAGACGCTCGAGAAGTAAGGCAGCGAGGAGAAACCTACGTTGTAGGCGATATCCTTCAGCTTGGCATCAGGATGCTCGCTCATCATTTTCTTGGCTTCTTCCAGGCGCAGACTCGCTATCCAGCTGCTGAAGCTCATGCCGAATTCTTCCTTGATGAAGGAGGAGAGGTAGGTCTTGTTGGTATACAGCCTGGTGGCAAGATCATCTATCGTGAACTGGTCCTTCAGATACGATTTCTCCTGAATCCATTCCGTTACTCTAGGGCGCAGCGTTTCGATGTAGGCTTTCTTCGGGCTGGCTTCTCCGCTCTTTTCTTCTTCCGTCTTATCGCAGTCTGCCTTCATCAGCGTCTCGTATTCAGAGGCATAGTTGATGATGTTTACCTGAATATAGAGGTTCATGCCCACCACATAGAATTGCACCAGCCAGTTGAACAGGGCACCCGTACGGATGGATATCACGCCCAGTATCAGCATGCCGTAGAAGAGCCAGTGGCTCACCTTGAGCCATCTGATAAAATGGCTCTTCTCGTTCGAGAAGTAGTTTTCGAAGAGGGCGTTGCTTCTCAGATAGCACTTGTTGAAGTAGTAGATATGCCCTATGAGCATCTCCAGCAGTCCTATCAGGGCGATAAGCAGCAGGGGTATCTGGTATGCCTTCAGCGCATCTGTCATGGCGATAAGAGCGAAGAAAGCCGTCATTGTGAACTTTACGGCTATCGTCCTGCAGCGCTTCCGGGAGATATAATGAGGGTCGAGCAGACTGCTGAGCGAGAAGCTGAAGCAGATGCCCATCAGATAAAAGAGGATGATGTCGAAACAGGGAACCCAGTTGTTATATTCCGTCCAGCTTCCTGTAAATGAAGCTATCCAGATCCATATATTCAGGCTGATGAGCATCATTCCGCCTGCCATCAGTCTTTTAGATCTGCGAAAAGTTTTGTAAACGGCTGTATCAGGTGTCTGGTAGAGCAACAGGATGGTTGCCAGCGTCAGATAGATGATGCTGGTTATGGTTACAAGTTCTACAAAGTGCTGTTCTAAGAAATGAATCATATTCTTTTTTTATTTACTCAAGACTAGAGTATGCAAGAAAAATCCCATCGCTCTTGCGAACGATGGGATTCTGTTCTGTTAAGCAATGTGTCTGCCTAAACTGATTACTTACGAAGACCGAGGGCCTTGATGATAGCACGATAGCGATTGATGTCGCGATCATACAAGTAATCGAGCAATGCACGACGCTTTCCTACAAGCTGTGTCAACGCACGTGTTGTAGTATAATCTTTACGGTTCTTCTTAACATGTTCCGTCAAATGAGCAATACGGTATGAGAACAATGCTATCTGGCTCTCAGCTGAACCAGTATCAGAGTTAGACTTTCCGTACTTGCTAAAGATCTCTTCTTTTTTTGCTTTGTCTAAATACATAGCTGTAAAAACTTAATTTAATAAAATATGAATATGTTTAATTTTGTGCATCTGATGACCTTCCTCACGGCGGTTTCATTAAAAATGCGGTGCAAAGATACAACTTTTTGCCGAATTATGCAAACATTTCGGGATTTTTTTGTAATTTTGCACCCAAATTTAAGTATTTAAGGTAAAAATTAAAATGCAAGACATTAGAAACATTGCAGTTATTGCACACGTTGACCATGGTAAGACTACATTGGTCGACAAGATGATGCTCGCCGGTAAGCTGTTCCGCGACGGCCAGGATAACAGCGGCGAAGTGCTCGATTCCAACGACTTGGAGCGCGAGCGTGGTATAACCATTCTCTCAAAGAATGTATCTATCAATTGGAAAGGTACTAAGATTAATATCCTCGATACTCCTGGACACTCTGACTTCGGTGGTGAGGTTGAGCGCGTGCTCAACATGGCAGATGGATGCCTCCTCCTCGTCGATGCTTTCGAGGGTCCGATGCCTCAGACCCGTTTCGTGCTCCAGAAGGCATTGCAGCTCGGACTGAAGCCTATCGTCGTTGTTAATAAGGTAGATAAGCCTAACTGTCGCCCTGAAGAGGTGTACGAGATGGTGTTCGACCTGATGTGCGACCTCGATGCTACAGAAGACCAGCTCGACTTCCCAGTAGTTTACGGTTCTGCCAAGAACGGCTGGATGGGCGAGGACTATAATCATCCAACAGACAATATCGATTATCTGCTCGATAAGATTATTGAGGTTATCCCAGCTCCTAAGCAGCTCGAGGGTACTCCACAGCTCCTTATCACATCACTCGATTACAGCTCTTATACAGGTCGTATCGCCGTAGGTCGTGTTCACCGTGGTACATTGAAGGACGGCATGAACGTTACCATCTGTCACCGCGACGGAACCCAGGAGAAGACCAAAATCAAGGAGCTCCACACCTTTGAGGGTATGGGCCACAAGAAGACCGATCATGTAGATTCAGGCGATATCTGTGCCGTTGTCGGCTTGGAGAAGTTCGAGATTGGTGATACCATCTGCGACTTCGAGAATCCTGAGCCACTGCCTCCAATCGCTGTCGATGAGCCTACCATGAGCATGCTCTTCACCATCAACGATTCACCATTCTTCGGTAAGGAAGGCAAGTTCTGTACATCACGCCACATCCAGGAGCGCTTGAACAAGGAGCTCGAGAAGAACCTCGCTCTCCGCGTACAGCCTTACGAGGATTCTACCGATAAGTGGATTGTATCAGGCCGTGGTGTGCTCCATCTCTCTGTACTCATCGAGACCATGCGCCGCGAGGGTTATGAGCTCCAGGTAGGTCAGCCTCAGGTTATCTATAAGGAGATTGACGGTGTGAAGTGCGAGCCTGTAGAGGAGTTGACCATCAACGTACCAGAGGAGTTTGCTTCTAAGATGATTGATATGGTAACCCGCCGCAAGGGTGATATGACCTCTATGCTGAACATGGGCGAGCGTGTAGACATCGAGTTCGATATCCCTTCACGTGGTATCATCGGTCTGCGTACCAACGTGCTTACCGCTTCTCAGGGCGAGGCTATCATGGCTCACCGCTTCAAGGAGTATCAGCCATACAAGGGTGAAATCAGCCGCCGTTCTAACGGTAGCATGATCGCGCTCGAAACCGGTACAGCCTTTGCTTACGCTATCGATAAGCTGCAGGATCGTGGTAAGTTCTTCATCGACCCGGGTGAGGAGGTTTACGGCGGCGAGGTTGTAGGTGAGCATGTTCACGACAACGACCTGGTAGTCAACGTAACCAAGGCTAAGCAGCTTACCAACGTACGTGCTTCCGGTTCTGACGATAAGGCCCGCGTGATTCCTAAGACCGTGATGAGTCTTGAGGAGTGCCTGGAGTATATCCGTGAGGACGAGTACGTAGAGGTAACTCCAAAGAACATGCGTATGCGCAAGATCGAGCTCGATCACCTGAAGCGCAAGCGCAGCAACAAAGACTAAACAGAAATGTTTTTGTGGAGATTTTTTAGAAAGTTTTCATTGCCCTGCTCCCTGGTTATGGGAGCATTGGGCTACCTGATATTCGCCAATGTGCCCTTCCTGGTGCCCATTGGCGATTATTGTGGTCCGAGGTTGGTAAGTCTGATGCCGGTAGTGCTGTTCTCCCTGCTCTATGTTACTTTCTGTAAGATAGAAATCAAGGAGATGAAGCCTAAGGCGTGGCATTTCATCCTCCAGCTCATCCGTACCTCGCTGGCGTTGGCGATGGTAGTGCTCATCTTCGAGTTCGGCTCCGATTACAGCACCAAACTGGTTCTCGAGGGTGCCTTCATCTGCTTCATCTGTCCTACGGCAGCCGCCGTGGCTGTGGTTACGGAGAAGTTGGGCGGCAGTATCGGTTCGCTGACCACCTATACGGTCATCGCCAACATTTTTACGATGGTCATCATTCCGAGTCTTTTCCCGATGGTAGAGAAAGGGGCAGATGTATCGTTCCTCATGATGAGTGCGATGGTGTTCCGCAATGTTACTACCGTGCTGGTGGTGCCTCTGCTGCTTGCCTTGCTGAGCCGCAGGTTCCTGCCAAAATGGGTGGATAAGGTGAAGAATGTAAAGGATTTGGGCTTTTATATGTGGTGTTTCAACCTCACGATACTGATGGGCGAAACGGTTCGCAACATGCTCCATGCCGAGGTATCGGGCGTAACGATGCTTCTGCTGCTCTTTGTACCGCTGCTGGTATGTCTCATCCAGTTTGCCATCGGCAAGGCGGTAGGCAGGCATTTCGGTGCGAGTATCAGTGCCGGTCAGGCGTTGGGACAGAAGAATACGGTAGTGGGCATCTGGCTCACCCTCACCTTTCTGAATCCTCTTGCTGCCGTAGCACCGGGTGCTTATGTAGTATGGCAGAATCTGGTCAATGGCTGGCAACTTTGGTATAAAGAAAAATATGGCAAGCTTAAGTGGTAAGCTTGCCATATTTTTTTGTTTCTAATCCTGAGTAGGGTAGATGAGGTTTTCTTCCCTGATGCAGCAGAGCACCTCATCCAGATATTTTCTGGCTTCATATTTCGCCATAGGCAGGTCGTGGAGCAGGTAGTTGCCACAGTCCTTTGCCGCCTGTCCCGGAATCTCACCCTCGAAATCGGCGATAAACTTAAAGGTGCGCTTCATCAGTTCCACGATGTCCTTGCTCTCCAGGTCGCCCTTGATAAGGAGATAGTTGCCCGTGAGGCATCCCATCGGTCCCCAGTAGATGATGCGGTCCTTCCACTCCTCGTCGTTGCGCAGGTAAGTGGCAGCCAGGTGCTCAATGGTATGGATGGCACCATTGTGCAGACAAGGCTCCTGGTTAGGCACCTTCATGCGGATATCGAATGTTGTGATGACTTCTCCGCCTACTTCGTCCTTACGGCTCACGTAGATGCCGCGGAGCAGCTTATTGTGATTGATTGTAAAACTTGGAATCTTATTCATCTTTTTTATAATGTTGAATGTTGAGTGTTGAATGTTGAGTGTTAAATATTGAGTGAAGAATCATTCAACATTCAACACTCAACATTCAACACTTCTAAAGACTTTCGAGGAAAGCCTTGGTAACATTGAAAGAGCCTTCAGCCATTTTAGCCCAGAAGTCGAAATACTGCTGTGCCTTGGTATCTTTCAGCGGTACATCGCTGATGATGCGGAAGGAGATGAAAGGCGTCTTGTAGATGTGGCAGGTCTGGGCGATAGAGCAGCTCTCCATATCCACCGCCATCGCCTGAGGGAAGTGTTCCAGGATAGAGCGCATCTTCTCCTTGCTGTCTACAAACCATTCGCCGCTCACAATCTGTCCGGCGTGGATCTTCGGGTGCCTGTTGCCCGGCAGGTTGTTGATGGCGAGTGCCTTCTCCACATATTCCTTAGGTGTTTTGAAGGAAGCAGGCATGCCCAGAATCTGTCCGAATTCGCATTCCTCGCCGCAGTAGGCATCGTGGTAAACGCAGTTGGTTGCCACCACCACCTCAGTCACGTTGAGGTTGATGTCAGCGCCTCCAGCCACGCCTGAAGAGATAACAAGGTCTGGGTGATAGTTGTCAATCATTTCCACGGCACCTATGGTACTGTTCACCTTACCGATGCCGCATTGTTGCATCACCACCTCGTTATTGCCTATCTTTCCGATAACGAAGTCTTTATAATTTTTTCTCTCAACCTGCGATTCGGTCAATAATGTTTTGAGTTGCGCGAACTCTTTGTCCATCGCAACGATAATTCCTATTTTCATCTTGTATACTAACTTTTGGGTGCAAAGTTACTAAAAATATTGCAGAGAGTAGCAAAGTTTAAGGAGTTTTTAAGGAAAAAGGCTTTTAAAGGTAAAAAAGTAAAAAAAGCCCCCGATGCGTGATGCACCGGGGGCTTCGGTCGGTTACCGAAGTAGCATACCACTTCTTCTTACCTGCGTTTTCACCAGTCTGAGGTGTGCGCTGTACTTTACGATATTTCAATGTTCCTTTTACTTCCATAATCTTTAGTTTTAATGTTGAATGTTGAATGTTGACTTGGCGGGGTGCACAAGCCTTTCTTGAATCACGATGCAAAGATACGCCAATTTCCCGATACCACCAAATTTCAGCGTGTGATAAGGCGCGATTTTCAGCACGCTTTCAATCTGAAATCTGTTAAACAATCTAACTCGCCGTTTTGCGCCCCGCAACTCATACTTTTTCAGAAGAGAAAACATAGAGTTAAAGAGAAGAAAACACAGCACCTTATTCAGTATTCAGTTATTCAGTTTTTTTTTAAGGGTTACTTTTTACCCCCTTAAAAAGTAAAGTTTATATACTATCTATATATCTATATATATAAATATATATAATATAATAATAAAAAATACATTACAAAATAACCAATCCATTTCTTTCGGGTTTTCAAACCCTTTATCCATGTAAGGGTTTAAAAAAAAACTGAATAACTGAATACTGAATACGGATGGTCTTACCCATGCCCCCTGTTTTAAGGTGCATGGGTAGTTTTTTTAAAAAGGAGAACCGCGGTTCTGTGCCCAACAGATGCTCTATGTTAACGAGAGCGGTTTCTATGCTTTGGCTCTCGGCTCTAAGCTTTCTACTGCCGTGAAGTTCAAGAACTGGGTTACGGCTTAGGTTTCCTAGAAGTTAACTCCAAAATTGAGCTGGAGGGCTCCATTGCGCGATTTGTCGAAACTGTCGTGGCAGATGTTGGCAAGACCGATATCGTAGGTGAGATCGGCATAGAACATGTCGTAGCCGATGCCGCAGCCGATGCGGATACCACCATCAAGGCGGCGGAAGTTTGCATCCTTGAATGAACTCTCTGCTTCACGCTCGGCAAAGTTCTTGATCTTGCCTCCTACACCAACGGCAAAATAGCCGCCTACCTGAGGCTGGATGGAGAAGTGGTCGTCTACTTCGTACTTGTACTTCAGTACGACTGGAATCTCAAGATAGTTGAGGTCGTAGGTCATCTTCTTGCCTTCAGGAAGATCCTTCTTGCCACCTTTCTCTATATATGAAAGTCCGGTCTCGAGATAGAGTGGGGCGCTGTCGGTCAATGGAATGCCGGCTACTACACCCACATTCAGGCCGGTCTGCCAGTCGCCACCATCCAGATGGGAATCGTCGGAATTGACAAAGGTGAAGGCAGGACCGATGCGAAATCCGTAATACGGGCTGCCGTAGTTGTGGTTGTAACGGTAGTCGAGACGGTCTGTCCTGCTGTTGTAATATCTGCTGTCACGATAATTCTGTGCTGCTGCCGGCATCAGAGTCAGGAGCAATGCCATCATGATGAATGCTAATCTTTTCATAATTCTTATTCTTTTATACATTAATATATACTGTTTGAAGAAACTTGTTTTACGGTGCAAAGGTAGGGATAAAAATCGAAACGGCAGCGAGTGTTTCCCTAAATGAGAGAGGGGAACCCCTATTTCTGACCTAATATAACTTTCTCAACAAAAAAAATATAAATTTTTGCTATATTTTTTTGTTTTGTCTCCAATTTGTGCTATCTTTGCCTTCAAATTATAAACGTTTATATAGAAATATGAAATTTTTGAAGAAGTATCTACTGGATATTCTGGTAGTTATTGCATTTGCAATCATCTCCTTCGTCTACTTTATGCCTGCCGATATGGACGGACGAATCCTCTTCCGACATGATGCAGCGGCAGGAAAGGGACTGGGACATGAAAAGGAACTCTTCCAGCAGCAGACGGGAGAGACTACACGATGGACGAACTCGGTGTTTGGCGGTATGCCTACCTATCAGATGTCGCCTTCGTATGACAGTAATCAGGTGCTCAGCCAGATTGTGAAGGCATATCATCTGTGGTTGCCAGACTATGTTTGGTATGTTTTTGTATACCTCCTGGGCTTCTATATCATGCTGCGTGCCTTCAACTTCAGACAGTCGCTGGCGGCGCTGGGAAGTATCATCTGGGCATTCTCGTCCTACTTTTTCATCATCATCGCTGCCGGACATATCTGGAAGGTATGGGCGCTGGCTTATCTGCCTCCGATGATTGCGGGCGTGGTGCTAGCCTATCGGGGCAAGTATCTCAAGGGACTGCTCCTTACTGCCATCTTCTCGGCTTTCGAGGTGCAGGCTAACCACGTGCAGATGACTTATTACTACCTCTTTATCATCCTCTTCATGGTGATTGCCTTCCTGGCAGATGCCATCAAGAAAGGTGAACTCGCACGCTTCGGAAAGGCTACGGCGGTATGCGTGGTGGGTGCCCTCATCGGTATCTCACTCAACCTCTCGAACCTTTATCATACCTGGCAGTATGGTCAGGAAACTATGCGAGGAAAGAGCGAACTTGTAAAGAAAAATGTGGCTAACCAGACCAGCAGCGGTCTGGATAGAGACTATATCACACAGTGGAGCTATGGTATCGACGAAACCTGGACGCTGATGATTCCGGATGCCAAGGGCGGTGCCTCCGTGCCGCTGGCGCAGAACCAGCAGGCGATGGAGAAGGCGGATCCTAACTTCGTTCAGATTTACCAGCAGCTGGGACAGTACTGGGGCAACCAGCCGGGAACGAGCGGACCAGTATATGTAGGTGCCTTCGTCTGCATGCTCTTTATCCTGGGTCTGTTTATCGTGAAGGGTCCGATGAAGTGGGCGCTGCTTGCTGCCACCATCCTGAGCATCCTGCTCGCCTGGGGTAGAAACTTCATGCCGTTTACCAATTTCTTCCTCGATTATGTGCCGATGTATGCCAAGTTCCGAACAGTGGCATCTATCCTGGTTATCGCAGAATTCACCATCCCGCTCCTGGCGATGATGGCGCTGAAGAAGATTGTGGATGAGCCGGAGATTCTGACAGAGAAGATAAAATATGTATATGCCAGCTTTGGTCTGACAGCAGGCTTCTGTCTGCTCTTTGCCATCATGCCTGGCGTATTCTTCCCTGATTTCGTATCGGTACAGGAGACTCAGGCGCTGCAGCAGTTGCCTCAGGAGTATATCTCTCCAATCATGAGCAATCTGACGGATATCCGCAAGGGCATCTTTACATCCGACTGCTGGCGTTCGTTCTGGATTATCCTCATCGGTTCGGCACTGCTGATGCTCTTCAAGATGAAGAAACTGGGCAAGGAATATATGATTGCCGGCATCGCCGTGCTCTGTCTGGTGGATATGTGGATGGTAAACAAGCGCTATCTCTACGATGATATGTTCGTGGACAAGGCGCAGCGCGATACACCGCAGCAGATGACCGAGACCGACAAGATTATCTGCCGTGACAAGGCACTCGACTACCGTGTGCTGAATCTGGCATCGAATACATTCAATGAGAACGAGACCTCTTACTACCACAAGAGCATCGGCGGTTATCATCCAGCCAAGCTCCGTCGCTACCAGGAGATGATTGATGCACATATCGCTCCTGAGATGCAGAAGACGATGCAGGCGGTAGCTGCTGCGGGCGGCGATATGACCAAGGTGAACGGCGACAGTATCTATCCGGTATTGAACATGCTGAATACCAAATACTTCATCATGCCGCTGCAGGGCGGACAGACCGTTCCGGTGCAGAATCCGTATGCCTACGGCAATGCATGGTTCGTAGACGAGGTGAAGTATGTGAACAATGCCAACGAGGAAATCGATGGTGTGGGCAAGGTGAACCTCCGACATGTGGCTGTGGCTGATGCCAAGTTTAAGGAACAGCTGGCGCAGAGCGTAAAGCAGGATGATACTTCGGTGGTGAAGATGACGCAGTATAAGCCGAACAACCTGACTTACGAGGTGAAGTCGAGCAAGGGCGGCGTGATCGTATTCTCTGAAATTTACTATCCGGGCTGGACGGCTACGGTTGATGGACAGCCGGCTGAGCTGGGCAGAGTGAACTATATTCTGCGTGCGCTGAACGTGAAAGCAGGAAGCCATAAGGTTGTGCTCGATTTCCATCCTCAGTCGCTCAAGAATACCGAGACGGTGGCTTACATCGGTTATGGCGTTCTGGCTCTCCTTATTATAATAGGTGTAGTGGTTGAGGTGAGAAAACGCAAGAAGGCTTCTCCGGAAGTGAAAGAATAAAAAGGAGAAAGACTTATGCTGTTTCGCACAGAAATAGATATTCCAAAGGCCGACTTCGAGATAGGGGCGGCAGAGCGGATGCTCTTTGTGGGCAGTTGCTTTGCCGACAATCTGGGTAGGCGGTTTGTGGAGAACCGTTTCCGGGCTACGGTGAATCCCTTCGGGGTGATGTATAATCCGGCAAGCATTCTCCATACGGTAGAGAAATGTTCCGAGGTCCGTCCCCGGGTGGCTGTCTTTACGCTGGGTACCAACCATGTGTATATCCTGAAGGAGACGGGCGAGATAGTGGACAACTGCCAGAAGCGCCCGCAGCGCCTCTTCGAAGAGCGGGAACTGAGCGTGGACGAATGTGCCGGCTATCTGCAGAAGGCTATCAATCTGCTGAAATCGCAGACCGCAGCATCCGGTAGCAGTGAAGGCACTCTGAAGGTAATCATCACGGTAAGTCCTATCCGCTATGCGAAATACGGCTATCACGGGAGTCAGCTTTCGAAGGCTACGCTCCTGCTGGCAGCCGATAAGCTGGTGAAGGAGAATCCCGGAGTAGTGAGCTATTTCCCGGCTTACGAGATTATGAACGATGAACTTCGTGACTACCGCTTCTACAAGGAAGACATGCTGCACCCGAGCGAACAGGCTGTGGAATATATCTGGGAGCGGTTCCGGGCAACCTACTTCGGAAAGGCAGCAGAGCAGTTTCTGGAAGACTGGAGGCCTATCCGCGAAGCACTCGGCCACAAGCCCTTCCATCCCGAGAGCGAGGAACACCAGAAGTTCATCGCCAGGACGGAAGAGAAGAAAAGACAATTTGAGGAGAAATATCATCTCTTATAAAATGGAGAAATATCATCTCTTATAAAATAAAGAATATTTAAATAACAAGACAATGACATATACTATTGAAAAGGTAACCACACTGATAGGTGCGCGTCGCTATGGAGACAATGATACCAACATCGGTTTTATCCTGACCGATAGTCGTTCACTTTGTTTCCCAGAGGAAACTCTGTTCTTTGCGCTCAAGTCGGAGCGCAATGATGGTCATAACTACATCCCTGAGTTGTATCGCAGAGGTGTGAAAAACTTTGTTGTAACGAATGTGCCTAAGGGCTATGCTTCTGATTATCCGGGAGCCAACTTCCTGAAGGTAGTAAACACGCTTGAGGCTCTCCAGCGTCTGGCTGAGCGCCACCGTGACGAGTTTAACATCCCTATCGTAGGCATCACGGGTTCAAACGGCAAGACCATGGTCAAGGAGTGGCTCTACCAGCTGCTCTCGCCAAGCATGTTTGTTACCCGCAGTCCGCGCAGTTACAACTCTCAGATAGGTGTGCCATTGTCGGTATGGCTCATGAACGAGCAGACCCAGGTGGGCGTGTTCGAGGCAGGTATCAGTATGCCTGGCGAAATGCTTGCCCTGCGTGACATCATCCAGCCAACCATCGCCGTACTGACCAATCTGGGAGCTGCGCATCAGGAGAACTTCTCTTCCTTGGAGGAGAAATGCCGGGAGAAACTCATCCTCTTCCATGACGCAGAGACCGTAATCTATGATGGCGATGACGAGGTTATCAACAAGGTGATAGCCGAATATCCCGACTATAAAGGCGAGAAACTCTTCTGGTCGCTCAAGAACCCGGAGGCTCCTTTCTATGTGAAGAACATCGAGAAGCAGCAGAGCGTGAGCGTGATTACCTATATATATAAAGGTGAGGAAGACAGTTTCTCTATCCCGTTCATCGACGATGCATCTGTACAGAATGCCATCATCTCTGCTGTCGTGGCATCGAAACTCGGTCTTTCGGCTGAAGATATCGACAAGCGCATGGCACAGCTCGAACCTGTGGCAATGAGACTGGAGGTGAAGGTTGGACAGCACGGATGTACTCTGATCAACGACAGCTACAACAGTGATATCAACTCGCTTGATATCGCCCTCGACTTCATGAACCGCCGTCCAGACCATCGCGGTCGTCGCCATACACTGATATTGAGCGACATCTACCAGAGCGGTCAGGAACCGGAGGCTTTATATAAAGAAGTGAGCGATTTAGCCCGCAAGCGTGGCGTGGTAAAGTTCATCGGTATCGGTCCTGAGCTCTGCAAGCAGCACGACGTGATTCAGATTTCTGAGAAGTTCTTCTTCCCGAATGTAGAGGAATTCATCGCCAGCGAGGTGTTTGCTTCCCTGCGCGATGAGGTGATTCTGCTGAAGGGCGCCCGCCAGTTTGGCTTCGACCAGCTCACCGAACTGTTGGTACAGAAGGTACACGAGACTACGCTGGAGGTGAATCTGAATGCCGTGGTAGCCAATCTGAACTACTACCGTGCGTTTATGAAGCCGGAAACCAAGCTGGTATGCATGATCAAGGCAGACGGCTACGGTGCAGGTGCCGTGGAGATAGCCAAGACCCTGCAGGATCATCGTGTAGACTATCTGGCTGTGGCTGTCGCCGATGAGGGTGTTACGCTGCGCAAGAACGGCATCACCAGCAACATCATGATCATGAATCCGGAGATGACCGCCTTCAAGACCATGTTCGATTACGACCTGGAGCCGGAGGTTTACTCTTTCCGTCTGCTCGATGCGCTCATCAAGGCAGCTGAGAAAGAGGGAGTAACCGGTTTCCCTGTCCATATCAAGCTGGATACCGGCATGCACCGCATGGGCTTTGACCCTGAGAACGATATGGAGGAACTCATCGGCAAGCTGAAGCACCAGAATGCCATCATCCCTCGTTCTGTGTTCTCTCACTTCGTGGGCAGCGATGACGACAGCTTCGATGATTTCTCAGCTCATCAGTTTGAACTCTTCGACAAGGGCAGCAAGCAGTTGCAGGCAGCCTTCGACCATAAGATATTGCGCCATATCTGCAATTCGGCAGGTATCGAGCACTTCCCGGAGCGCCAGCTGGATATGTGCCGTCTGGGACTCGGACTCTACGGTATCAATTCGCGCAACAACAAGACCATCAACTGCGTGAGCACCCTGAAGACAACCATTCTGCAGATGCACAACGTGAAGGCAGGTGACAGTGTGGGCTACAGCCGCAAGACGATTCTCGACAGAGACAGCGTCATCGCAGCCATCCCTATCGGATATGCTGACGGACTGAACCGCCGTCTGGGTAACCGTCATGCCTACTGTCTGGTGAACGGCCAGAAGGCAGATTATGTGGGCAACATCTGTATGGATGTGGCTATGATAGACGTGACCGACATCGCATGCAAGGAAGGAGATTCGGTAGAAATCTTCGGCGAGCATCTGCCTGTCCAGACACTGAGCGACATCCTCGAGACCATCCCTTACGAGGTGCTGACCACCATCAGCAACCGTGTGAAGAGAGTTTACTTCCAGGACTAGGAAGTGAAGAGGGAAGAACGAAGAGGGAAGAATGAAGACCGATTCGGTAAAAAAAACATTTAAAAACGTATAAAAATAGAGAAATCCTATCAGAAAATGTTCTGATAGGATTTTTTTTTGCGTAAATTTTTCCATCAAAACGTATTGTAATTGAAGAAAAAAGTGTATCTTTGCACACAACAAATCATCTAAAGACAAAAAAGGGTGCTCCTTGTCGAGTATTTTCTAACAATTAAACAATTCAAGAAATTAAAATGGAACAAGTATTTAGCTATATTATCAGTCTCGGTGCGAGCGTGATGATGCCTATCATCTTCACGGTTATCGGTCTGTGTATTGGCATGAAATTCGGAAAGGCTCTGAAGTCGGGACTCTTCGTAGGCGTGGGTTTCGTAGGCTTGGGCGTGGTAACAGCATTGCTGACTACCAACTTCAACGACCCATTGAAGGCTATTTCAGACATCTACCATCTCCAGTTAAACGTTTTTGACATGGGATGGCCTGCAGCTGCAGCTGTAGCTTACAATACAGCAGTGGGCGCATTGATTATCCCAATCTGTCTGGGTGTCAACTTCCTGATGTTGATTACCAAGACAACACGTACCGTAAATATCGACCTCTGGAACTACTGGCACTTCGCCTTTATCGGTGCAGTGGCTTACTTCGTGATGGATCAGAGTTTGCTTTGGGGCTATTTCGCAGCCATCGTCTGCTACATCAATACGCTGGTTTGTGCAGACCTGACAGCCGACAGATTCCAGAAATATTACGATTTGGATGGTATCTCTATTCCGCAGCCATTCTGCCAGAGTTTCATGCCATTCGCAATCGTTTTCAATAAACTCTTCGATATGATTCCGGGCTTCTCTAAGCTCGATATCGATGCAGAGGGACTGAAGAAGAAGTTTGGTGTGCTCGGTGAGCCACTGGTACTCGGTGTTATCGTAGGAGCCCTGATAGGTTGGGCAGCCCAGCTCGATATCAAGAAGATTCTCTTCCTGGGTGTAACGATGGGAGCTGTGATGGAGTTGATTCCTCGTATTACAGCCCTGTTTATCGATGGTTTGAAGCCTATCTCAGAGAAGACACAGGAGTTGGTGAAGACCAAGTTTAACGGCAAGAAGGTTCATATAGGTATGAGTCCTGCCCTGGTAATCGGCCATCCTACTACCCTGGTAGCATCTGTGATTCTGATTCCGGTTATCCTGGCTATCGCAGTATTCCTGCCAGGCAACCAGTTCTTGCCTTTGGCATCGTTGGCAGGTATGTTCTACCTCTTCCCAATGATTCTGCCGTTTACAAGAGGTAATGTGGTGAAGACGCTTATCATCGGCCTGGTAACCCTCGTCATCGGTCTCTATTTCGTTACCGATATGGCACCAGACTTTACGCTGGCAGCCAACCAGGTTTATGCAGCAACAGGCGATAATGCCGCTCATATCCCTGACGGATTCTCAGGCGGTGCACTCGATTTCGCATCCTCTCTCTTCGGATGGGTTATCTATCGCGGTGTGAAGCTTTCATACGTAGGTATGGGTGTTCTCGCAGTCATCACGGTAGCCATGATGGTTATCAACCGTCAGCGCATCGTGAAGGAAGAGGGAAAGGTAAAAGGGTAAAAAAGTAAAAACAAGATAATTATGAAGAAATTAACATTAATATTAGCAGCAATGGTATTAACAGCAAGTCAGGCTTTTGGCCAGTGTGGAAAATGTGGTTATGAAGTGAAGGCAGAAAATGCCTACACTAACTACAACGTTCGTTATGCAAGCAATCCGATGGATGCAAAGCACTATACAACAGACCGCCTTCGCGGTGAATTCGCTATCGAGAAGGTGTTTGCTCCAGGCGAGGTAAACTGGACATACACCATGTTCGACCGCTTCCTCATCGGTGGTGCTGAGCCAACAACTGCTCCTCTGAAGCTGACTTCTATCGCTCCTCTCTATACAGACAAGCCAAACGATCAGAAAAATCTGCTCGACAACCGCGAGTTGGGTATCATCAACATCGGTGGCGAGGGTACTGTTACCGTTGACGGCAAGAAGTATACACTTGGTTTCCAGGAGGCTCTCTATGTAGGTCGTGGTGCCAAGAACATCGAGGTAAGCAGCAAGGATGCAGCTAAGCCAGCTAAGTTCTATATGAACAGCGCTTGTGCTCATCAGACATATCCTACCAAGAAGGTTACCCTGAAGGATGCCAACAACATCAAGGCTGGTAGCCTGAAGGAGAGCAACGACCGCGTAATCCACCAGTTGATTATCGACGGTGTAGCCGGTGTTCGTACCTGCCAGTTGCAGATGGGTGTTACTGAGTTGAAGGAGGGTTCTGTATGGAACACCATGCCAGCTCATACTCACCTCCGCCGTATGGAGACTTACCTCTATTATAATGTACCAGAGGGTCAGAAGATTCTCCACGTAATGGGTGAACCACAGGAGACACGTCCTATCTGGCTGAACAACGAGCAGGCTGTGATTTCTCCAGAGTGGTCTATCCACTGTGCAGCAGGTACCAGCAACTATACCTTTATCTGGGGTATGGCAGGTGAGAATCTGATCTACAACGATATGCAGGTAGTGAAGATTCCTACATTGGAATAATAAGATACATGATATGGCAACCTGGTTCATGATGAATATGAGCCAGGCTTTGCCGTCTAAATAGTAATCTAAAATAAAAATAAGTATAACGCTTAAAAACTTTTTACAAAATGAGTCCTATTACAACAAGCAAAATGTCCAACTTCCGTTGGGTAATCTGTGCACTGCTCTTCATCGCAACCACAGTCAATTACATGGACCGTCAGGTTCTCTCTTTAACATGGAAAGACTTTATTGCTCCAGAATTCCACTGGACAGATGATCACTATGGTACCATCACTGGTCTTTTCTCTATCTTCTATGCCATCGCCAACCTCTTCGCAGGTAAGTTTGTTGACTGGATGGGCACCAAGAAAGGTTATCTCATCGCCATCTTCGTATGGTCAACAGGTGCTGTGATGCACGCCGGTTGCGGTTGGGTAGCTATGCAGATGGAAGGTTATGATTCTATCGAGGCGCTCCGCATGGTACAGGCTGGTAGTGATGCAGCCGTAGCGATTGCTACAATCAGTGTATGGCTGTTCCTCTCTTGCCGTTTGATTCTTGCTGTGGGTGAGGCAGGTAACTTCCCAGCAGCCATCAAGGTAACAGCAGAGTATTTCCCTAAGAAAGACCGTGCTTTCTCTACCGCAATCTTCAACAGTGGTGCTTCTGTAGGTGCTTTGGCAGCTCCAGCTACCATTCCATTGTTGGCTCGCAGCATGGGCTGGGAGTGGGCTTTCATCATCATCGGTGTGCTCGGTTACGTATGGATGGGCCTCTGGGTATGGCTCTATGACAAACCTTCTAAGAGCAAGCATGTAAACAAGGCTGAGCTTACTTACATTGAGCAGGATGAGGACCTCGAAAAGGTTGAGGCTGAGAAAGAGACAGAAACTGCCGCTGAGGAGAAAACTATCGGCTTCCTGAAGTGCTTCAGCTACCGTCAGACCTGGTCATTCATCGTAGGTAAGTTGATGACTGATGGTGTTTGGTGGTTCTTCCTCTTCTGGGCACCTGCTTACTTCTCTGACCAGTATGGTTATTCTTCAGATTCAGGTATGGGTATCGCCCTCATCTTCACTCTCTATGCTATTGTAACCGTATTGAGTATTGGTGGTGGTTACTTGCCAACCTACTTTGTTGACAAGAAGGGTATGAATCCATATATCGGTAGAATGCGTGCGATGTTGATTTTCGCTTGCTTCCCATTGCTTGGTCTGATTGCCCAGCCTATGGGTGAGTACAGTGCATGGTGGCCAGCTATCATCATCGGTTTGCTCGGTGCAGGTCATCAGGCATGGTCAGCTAACCTCTATTCTACCATCGGTGATATGTTCCCTAAGTCAACTGTAGCTACCATCACCGGTATTGGTGCAATGGCAGGTGGTATCGGTTCTTTCCTGATCAACAAGGGTTCCGGTATGCTCTTCACCTATGCAGATGGTCAGGGTTCAGACTTCAGCTTCATGGGTTTCGATGGCAAGCCAGGTGCCTACATGATTGTATTCTGCATCTGTAGTGTTGCTTACCTCGTAGGCTGGTGCATCATGAAGGCATTGGTTCCTAAGTACAAGCCAATCGTTGTAGAATAATGAAAAGGTAAAAAAGTAAAAAGGTAAAAAGGTAAAAAAGCCTAGCGGAATGTTAACCAGCGAGGTGCCCTTTTTACCTTTTTACCTTTTTACCTTTTTACCTTTAAATAAATCCTTGCTGCTTGAGGGCTTCGAGGAAACCTTGGCTCATCGCCTCGCAATCCTTCTTTGTGTATCGGATGTCGGTGAAAACCTGGGCTAGGGTCTCTACGTTGTTGATGCGAACGAACTCCTTGTTCTCTTCCAGAGCTTCCTTCTCTGCATAGAAGTCGTCAATCTTCTCAGGGGTATAATCTTCGAAATGCTCGTGGTGGATGATGCTGCGCAGAGGGAGACGGTCGCTCAGAGCTGGATGTTCTGCCGGCCAGCCAATGGTCAATGTGGCTACTGGCATTACGAGCTTAGGGAGCTTCAGGGTGTCGATGATCATCTTTGGCATATAAACCGTAGTTCCCAGGAAACAGGTGCCCAAACCGGCTTCTTCTGCCAGGTTCGTAAAGGTCTGGGTGAAAAGAAGGGCATCGGTAGCTGCATTCATAAAAGAGAGAATGTTATCATAGCCCGGGGTTCCCTTGCGGTTCTCTGCCCAGAGGGTTGTGCGGCGATAATCGGCACAGATGGTGAGGACGACAGGGGCTTCTGTTACCATCGGCTGGTTGAAGTGGGCTGGCGCCAGTGCCTTCTTTCCTTCTTCACTTCTTGTTACCACAACGCTGTAAAGCTGCAGGTTTCCCATTGTCGGGGTGCGCTCTGCCTCTTCCAAAAGGCGGTTCAGGAGTTCTTCAGATACTTCCTTCTCTGCATATTTTCTGATGCTTGTTCTGTTCTTAATCGATTCCATATCTTTTTTATTTTATCATTATACCTTATTATATATATAGGAGTTCTGTTCCATTTCAGAACCCTATTTTGCTGCAAAGTTAGTGAAAGTTTCCCAAAAAGTTGTCTTTCTTTCGCTTTTTTAGTGAAATATATGGCAAAACGTTTCAGATTTTAGAAATAAAAGTTTAATTTTGCACCTAAATATGAAACGTTTGATATGAAATATACTGAAAATATGACTTTTGAAGAGGCTTCCAAGGCTCTTATAGATGAATTGAATGCTAATCTGGCAACACTTCATCAGAATTATCATGTAGAACAGTCTGATTGGAATAAACTCTATGATCAGATAGCCAATGTTGTTTCAGAGGAAACTCATCTTCCTGTTTTCTCTCCTGAAGTGATGGAGGTGCGACCTAGAGAACTGGAATGCGATGTGGTGCGATTCCAGAATAATAAGGAGAAATGGGTGGCTCTGGTAGGACTGCTCGATGGTCATCCATACGAAATCTTCACGGGCTTGCAGGATGAGGACGAGGGTATCATGCTGCCTAAATCTGTAAGCAAAGGCAAGATTGTGAAGACCATTCTTGATGGAGGCTTGAAGCGATACGACTTCCAGTTTGTGAACAAGCGAGGCTATAAGATTACGGTTGAGGGATTGAGCGAGAAGTTTAATCCTGAATACTGGAACTATGCCAAGCTGATTTCCGGTGTGCTGCGCTACCGTATGCCTATCGAACATGTCATCAAACTCGTTTATCAGCTCCAGCTTACTTCAGATAACATCAATACCTGGAAGAAAGGTGTTGTGACAGCCCTGAAGAGATATCTGAAGGATGGTAGCCTGATGAAACTTTACGATGATAGCGATTCCGAATCCTAATCCCCAAGATAGAAACTGATATAAACTATGCTTTTCCGTAGTAAGATATACTTGAAGAATGTCCGTTTCCATGCATATCACGGCGTTCTGCCACAGGAAACCCTGGTGGGCAACGATTATGTGGTGAATCTGGATGTGAGCTATGATTTCTCCAGAGCCATGGAAACCGATGAACTGGCTGGAACCCTCAACTATGCAGAACTCTATGAACTCGTGAAACAGGAGATGGAGATACCTAGCAAACTGCTGGAACATGTAGCCGGAAGGATAGGAAAGCGACTCTTTGCAGAATATCCGACTATTCAGAAAATACAACTCGCCATTACCAAAGTTAATCCTCCTTTTGGAGCAGATTGTGACGGCGCAGGGGTAGAAGTTGTATTAACAAATGATAAAACTTTATAGTAGATTTAGGTTTTCTGATACAAAAGTAGTAATTTTGCAAAATCATCAGAAAGATATGTTGAAGAAAATAACATTCATATTGACCCTATTGTGTATATTGGTGCTGACAGCGACAGGCGCCAACCGCCGTTTCACGCTCGTTATCGACCCAGGTCATGGCGGTCATGATGCGGGTGCACTTGGGGCTATTTCCAAAGAAAAGAATATCAATCTCTCTGTGGCATTGCAGTTTGGCAAATATGTTGAGCGCAATATGCCGGATGTGAGAGTCATCTATACTCGCAAGACGGATGTCTTCATTCCTCTGAAGGAACGTGCCAACATTGCTAACCGCGCCAATGCCGACCTGTTTATCTCGGTACATACCAATGCGCTGCCAGCCGGTAATATAGCCCGCGGTTTTGAAACCTATACGCTCGGTATGCACCGTGCCAAGGATAATCTCGATGTGGCTATGCGAGAGAACTCCGTTATCTCGATGGAGAAGGGCTATCAGCAGACCTATCAGGGTTTCAACCCGCGATCTTCTGAGAGTTACATCATCTTCGAGTTTATACAGGGTAAGAATATGGAGAGAAGCGTAGAACTGGCGCGCAATATCCAGCGAAAGGTATGCAACGGTGCCAACCGTCCGGATAAGGGTGTGCATCAGGCAGGATTCCTGGTTCTCAGAGAAACCTCGATGCCTAGCTGTCTGATAGAGCTCGGTTTCATCACTACTGCCGATGAAGAAAGACTGCTCAACGATGCCAGCAGGGTGGATGATATCGCCCGAGGCATCTACGAAGGTTTTGCGCAATATCGCAATAAATACGATAAATCCATCTCGGTTCCTTATCGGGCTGCGGATACAGAATCGGTGCCGGTTGCCAAGATAGTTTCTGATACGAAGCAGGAGAAGGACGAGCGCCGTGCTGAGGAGGCGGATACTGCGCCGAGAAGAACGGTGAAGCAGGTGGAAACCAGAGCAACAAAGGCTAAAACGATTCAGCAGAACAGAAGACAGAACCAGCAGGATAAGCCGGCTCAGCAGAACAGACAGACGCAGCAGAACAGACAGAACCAGCAGAACAGAACTGTAGCTCAGAACAAACCGGCACAGCATAAAGCCAATGTAGCCGATGCGCCTGTCTTCAAACTTCAGATATTTGTCAGCAACCGCACGCTCCGCAAGGGCGATGCCCATTTTAAGGGCGAAACCGGTTATGACAGTTATCAGGAAGGCAATATGGTGAAATATACGATGGGAGCTTCTACCAACTATAATGAGATTTTCCGCTTGCGCAAGACGCTTGCCGAGAAGTTCCCGGAAGCTTTCATCATAGCTTTCAAGAATGGAAAGAAATATGATGTGAATCAGGCTATACGTGAGTTCAAACAGAACAGAAACCGCTGATTGACCTGAGTAAGGATAAGATATAAGCACGAATATATAAAGAGATAAATATGAAGCTAACAAAAGAAATCAAGATAGCTCTTGTAGCTATTGTCGGTATTTTGATTATGTATTTCGGAATCAATTTTCTGAAAGGCATGAATCTGTTCTCTACCAACAACGCCTACTATATGACGTTTGATGACATCCAGGGACTGGGTGCCTCTACGCCTATTTATGCGGATGGTTATAAGGTAGGTATCGTGGATGGTTTGGAATATGATTACAAGGAGAATGGTCCTATCAAAGTAAAGGTGGATATTATCAAGGATTTGAGAATCCCGCAGGGCAGTAAAGCCGAAATAGTAAAAGACTTGATGGGTAACCTGCAGGTGAATCTGCTTCTGGCAAACAATCCGCGCGAAAGAGTAGAACCGGGAGGTATCATTCCGGGTGCTGTAAACGGAGGCATGATGGATAAGGCTGCCAACCTGGTTCCGGTAGTGGAAAAGATGTTGCCTAAGTTGGATTCTATCCTTACCAGCGTGAATGCGCTGCTGGCTGACCCGGCTCTGGCTGCTTCGCTGCATAATGTGGAAACCATCACAAGCAACCTCACCGTTTCTACACGTGAACTGAATACCCTGATGGCAGGACTCAACAAACAGGTTCCGGGTATGATTGGAAAGGCAAATGGCGTGCTGGATAATACCAACCGCCTTACAGCTAATCTGGCCAGTCTTGATGTGCAGGGCACTTTGAACAAGGTGAACCAGACTTTGGAGAGTGCTCATCAGTTTACTGAGAAGCTGAACAGCAACCAGGGCAGCCTCGGATTGCTGATGAACGATACCAAACTGTACGACAATCTGACGTCAACCATGAGTCATGCCGACTCTCTGGTTATCGACTTGAAGGCACATCCGAAACGCTATGTCCATTTCTCTGTTTTCGGCAGAAAAGACAAGTAAAAAGAGTTTGAGCTAAATAAATTTAGTCTAAATAAGATTCGGTATGTTTCACGCCCCGAAATGACTCGTAAACTGTTTGTTTGTTAGCCGTTTCGGGGACGTTACATTATTGTTTCACTGAATTTCAGTCTGCTATATTTGTATTTTTAGACAAGTGTTTGGTATTCAGTAGTTTAAAGACTATCTATTAAAATATTTTAAATAAGGGGATTTGCATTTCTCCTATTTTTTTTGTAACTTTGCACGTGATTTCGCATCTTTTGGTGCGTCCCGTCATTTGTGAATTAAAGTATTAATAATATAAGTAATCAATGTTAGCAAGTCCAAAAGCCCTCTGGGACAACAGTCTTTTGCTCATAAAGGACAGTGTAACAGAGCAGCAATATAACACATGGTTCAAGCCAATCGTCTTTGAATCGTACAAGCCGTCGACAAAGACTTTGTTGGTGCAGGTTCCGAGTCCGTTCGTATACGAGTACTTGGAACAGAACTTTGTTGACTTGTTAAGTAAGGTGCTGCATCGTAATTTTGGTGAAGGAATCCGTCTCACTTATCGTGTTGTAACCGATAAGGAGCATAAGCTTTCTCAAGATATTGAGGCAGATCCAGACGATGCTGATATGGCAAAGCAAACTCGTGAGTGTGCCCAGCAGGCAGCTGCCCAGCCTGCCGCTCCCCAGCAGCAGGAAGACATTGATACGCAGTTAGACCCGAAGCTTACTTTCAACAATTATATGGAGGGTGACAGCAATAAGCTGCCTCGTTCCGTAGGATTGTCTATTGCCGAGCATCCCAATACCACCCAGTTTAACCCAATGTTCATTTACGGACCTTCGGGTAGCGGTAAGACGCATCTGGTGAATGCCATCGGTCTGAAAGCGAAGCAGATGTATCCTCAGAAGCGTGTGCTCTATGTGAGTGCCCGTCTTTTCCAGACCCAGTATACCGATGCCGTGCTCCATAATGCGAGCAATGATTTCATCAACTTCTATCAGTCTATCGATATGCTGATTGTGGATGATATCCAGGAGTGGGCTGGTAAGGCGAAGACACTGAATACCTTCTTCCATATCTTCAACCACCTCTTCCGCAACGGAAAGCGTATTATCCTGGCGTGCGACCGCCCTCCGGTAGAGTTGAAGGATATGCCAGACCGTCTGCTCACCCGTTTCTCTTGCGGTCTGGTCTGCGAGTTGGAGAAGCCGAATATCCAGTTGTGTGTGGATATCCTGAGCAATAAGATTCGTCGTGACGGTTTGAAGATTCCGGTAGATGTCATCTCTTTCATCGCCCAGACCTGTAACGGAAGTGTGCGCGATTTGCAGGGAGCCATCAATGGTCTTCTGGCTTACAGCATTGTTTATAACAGCAGCATTGATATCCGTCTTGCCGAACGCGTCATCAAGCGTGCGGTGAAGGTGGATGATAAGCCGCTCACCATCGATGATATTGTTGAAACGGTTTGCCATCATTATAATGTGACGGTTACTGCCGTGAACAGCAAGAGCCGTAAGCGTGATTATGTCGTGGCAAGACAGGTAACGATGTATCTGGCACAGAAATATACCAAAATGCCTGCTTCGAGAATCGGCAAACTCGTTGGTAATCGTGATCATAGCACAGTTATCCACAGTTGTTCAAAAGTGGAAGAAAGACTGAAGATTGATGCTGGATTCAGCGATGAACTGGTTAGTATCGAAAACGGATTAAAGGTGAAAAGGGCATAAAGGATGTGCTTTTCGCTGATAGGATAAGTTTAAGCGCGGAACCTTGGTATAGTGGTTCTTGTTTATATAAATGAAATAAAGGAAGCCTGGCAAGTTTGTTTTTGCCTTGGCTTCCTTTTTCCGTCTATAATATCTGAACTATTAACTATCAACTCTTTTTTATCATCATCTTCTTCCATTTAAAGTATCCGGCTACGGCGATGATGACGTAGAGACCGTAAAGTCCTGCCTTGAATGGGATGCCTTTGATGATATAGAGATAGAAGCAAACGGCATCTACGATAATCCAGAAGAACCACTGCTCGATATATTTGCGTGCCAGCGCCCAGAGCCCCACAAAGCTCAGGGCATTGGTGAAACTGTCTTGCAGAGGAACTGTAGAGTTGGTGAAAGTTATCAGTATATAATAGGTGATACCCCAGGCTGCCAGGAAGAACAGAAGAGTAGGCAGATAGAGCGACTTCTTCATATAGGTAATCGGAAGTTCTTCTTTCTCCTTCTGGTTGTGCTTCTTGCCATATTTCCATACGGCATAACCATATATACCGGCTATCGTATAGTAGACCGCCATACCCGCATCGCCGTAAAGACCATGACTCCAATAGAGCCATACGTCCAGGGCAGGCATGATGATGCCTACCAGCCAAAGCCAGATACTGGCACGGTACTCCAACAGGATATAAACCAGTCCGAGTACCGTGGTAAAGATGTCTAAACCATGTGATGCAATATAATCCATCATGATGATTTCTGATTAGAACTTCAATGTAAGATGCGTCATCCAGGTGGTATCTGCCATCGGGATGTAGGCTATCTGCTTGAATCGGTTGTCCAATGTATATCCGTAACCGATAGCATTGCCCCAGGTGAATGCGCTGGCTGCATAGTGGCGGTTGAAGATATTGTTGATGTCTACACCGAAGCTTATCTCCTTGATGCCGAGTGCCTTGGTTACCTTAGCACTGTAGTTCAGGCTCAGGTCGCTCTGTGAATAGCATGGCAGTGAGAAGTCGCGGTCTTCTGTATTGGTAATATACTGGCGACTTACAAAGTTGGTGTGCCAGGTAGCTGAGAAACCGGCATAGTGGATATCGATGAATCCGTTCAGGATAGCTGATGGAGAATAAGACAGGGTTGAGTTGTCGTAATGTACTACGCCTGGCTTCTTGTCGTCTTCCCAGTTGCTTACATACTCATCAAAGTCCTTGATCTTGTTCTTGCTCAAAGCGGCATTTCCTTCTACAGACAACCATGACAATGGTGCCCAGCCGGCTGTCAGCTCTACGCCCATACGGTAAGAATCCTTGATGTTGGTGGTCAGTGCCTCGCCGATGTCACTCAGCTGTCCGGTCTGAGCCAGCTGGTTGTCATAATCCATATAGTAGAAGTTGGCGCCTGCATGCCAGTTGTCGCCCTGATACTGATAGCCGAACTCTACATCGAGCAACTTCTCCTCTTTAGGGAATGGATAGTTGAAGTTGTCGGTAAAGTTGTTGCGCTCTGGCTCGCGGTTGCTGTAGGCTACAGATGCGTATGCCTTGTGGCCATCCTTGTTGAAGCTGATACCTGCCTTAGGATTGAAGAAGTTGTACTTCTCGTTGATGTTCAGCTCCTGGTTCTTGTAGCTGCCATCTGCCTGGGCGATAAATTTATCGTTGATACCGTCGGTCTTGTATTCTACACGGCGATACTGCAGGTCAGCGAAGGCATTCCAGTAGTCTGCAAAGCGATAGCTTGCCTTGACGAAGGCGCTGTAGTCATACTTGTGGGCATCAGAATCATAGTACTTATACTGGCCGTTGCTGCCGAAGAATTTCTTCTCGGCATCCTGGTTGGCGATATAAGTAAGGTATCCCCAGTGGTTGCCGCGGAACTGCTGCAGGTTCAATCCGCCGATAACATCCCAGTGCTCATCCTTGTAGTTGGTGTTGTATACCATGCCGTAGGTATGCTGGGTGAGTCCCTTCTTGCGGATGAAGTCAGACTTCTTAACCTTGTTGCCTTCTGCATCCTTGTAGATGAGTCCGAACTTGGCAAACTTGGCGTTGTTCTTAAACTCCTTGTAGTAGCCGTAGCCATAGGTATAATGCAGTGAGAGGCTGTGGCTCCAGTGGCTGCCAGGTGTCCAGGTAGCCGAAAGGATGTTGTGGTTCTGATAGAAGTTATCAGTAGTCTTGTCCCATTTGCTTCCGTCGCGCAGGGTATAAGGAGTGATGGTATAATCGCTCTTGCCGTTGCGAACCAAATCACCTGTCAGCACGTTAAACTTATCCAGACCTGCCTTATACATATCTTTATAAGTGCGGATGCCATCATCAAGGAGAGTGAAGTTAGAGTTGTAATCTCCGCCCAGCACGCCGCTCCAAGCCTGACCGGTCTTCTCGAAATTGCCGATGTTCTTGTAGCTTACCTTGAAGTTATCGCCCAGCCAGGTCAGTCCGCCATAGTAAGAACCTGAGCGGCCTGCTGTGCCGTCTACATAACCGTCGGTAGCTGTCTCGTGATAAGCACCGTCAAAAATCAGATGCTTGCCGAGCAGACCTGTAGAGAAGCTGGCGCCTGTATGATAGGTATTGTAAGAACCGAAAGAGCCGGTAACTTCTGCAGTAGGGGTGAGCGAAGGAGCAGCTGTAGCCATAGAGATGCTTCCACCGAAGGCACCGTCGCCATTGGTAGAAGAACCTACGCCGCGCTGTACCTGGATGCTGCCCAGGAGCGAAGAATAACTGTTCATGTTAGCCCAGAAAACGGTCTGGTCTTCTGGTGAGTTGAGAGCCACTCCGTCGAGTGTTACATTGATGCGGCTTCCGGCAGCGCCACGAATGCGCATATAGGTAGTACCGGTGCCGATACCGTTCTCACTCCAGGCGAGAATGCCCGGTGTACGAGAAAGGAGAAATGGCAATTCCTGACCTGAGCAAGAGAATTGTTTGAGTTCTGATTTCCTGATGTTAGCCACGGCGTATGGAGCTTCCTTTGCGGCACGTACGCCTTTTACAATCACTTCATTCAAATTCTGCACCTTCAAGGTGTCGATTTTTGTCTGTGCCAGTGCAGCCTGGCTTGCCAAAGAGCAAAACGCTACACTGAGTGCGATCCCGTTGAATCTTTTCATTTATTTAAATTAAAAACATCATATAAGGGGGGAATGTGCCTTATTTTCCTACGCCAGCATTACCTGGTTCAGGTCGATGGGTATATTCTCAGCATCCGCTTTTTTCTCTTTTCCGGCGGTAGCACCCCTTAGTTAGCTCTCTGCTAACCGGGTGCAAAGGTACAAATAAATTTTAATCCTGCAAAATTTACGTAGATTTTTACTATATTTGTGTCCTTTTATCATTCTTTTTTCTTATATTTGCAGTCGGATTGCTGTTATTCGCAGTCTTGACAGTTTGAAACCTAAACTTCATGTGATATGGTTATGAGACGATATATTTCACATTTGTTTACTTGGGTCATCTCTTTCCTGACCCTGTTGGCATTCTCATCGTGCTTGAATGAGCATCCTAAGGATCAGCTCGATGGGGGTGGTAGCAATGGTTCTGCGTCTGAAATATTCGATACAACCATAGCTCCTTTATATGATTTTATGGGTGGAACGATAGATGGGGAAGGCATCTGCAATATTCAGCGTCTTGACAGTCTGCTTTCTCTTTCTCCTGATGATGAACAGCTTTATTCTTCCTGGCAATATCTTTATCGGGCTATCGGAATGTGCAACAAGTCGCTGGATATGATTGATTTACAGTCAGTACGGCTTACCGATAACCAGAAGGCGCAGTTCAAGGCTGAGGTGCGTGCCATCAGAGCCATGATGTATTATGAGGCGATGGATTTGTATGGCAGGATTCCGGTACTCCTGTCTTCGGCAGAATCACTCATCTATGAACCGGCTTCGGGCTCTTCGGTTACCGATGAAAAGCTGTCGGCTCAGAGCGAACGGAGCGAAATCTTCCATTTCATCTTCAGCGAATTGCAGCAGGTGTTGCCTTATCTTCCTCAGACGTCCAGTTTGGAGGATGGCTCTCATTATGGGCGCATCACGCAGCCTGTGGTTAACTTCCTGCTGGCTAAACTGGCGCTGAATGCTGAAATCTATATGTATAACGATTGGGCGCAGGGTTACAGGAAGCGTCCGAAGGGTAGGGACCTGGAATTTATGGTGCGTACTGCTGATGGCGCCTCGCTCATTACGGGCGGCAAGGCGAGTGAGAACCGCAGTAAGATATTGAATGCATGGGAAACCTGCATCTTCTATTGCAACAGACTGGCTGATGAGGGCTACAGTTTAGAGGAGGATGAAATCTTCAACAGTTCTTCGCGTTATCTGATGCCGAAGGATGCGCTGGTGATGGATGAGGCTGATTCTGTTCAGCATTCCCGGCCAGCCAAACCTCTTTTCCGTTTCCGTTATGCTGATGTGTTGCTGATGAAGGCTGAGGCGATGGAGCGCAACGATGGGGATGGCAGGGCAGAGTATAATATGGTTCGTGCGCATGCCGGTTTGCCTGCGCGCAAGTCTTCGCTTGCCAATATTCTGGAAGACCGTCAGGTTGTGCTGGCGGGCGAGACCTGTCACCGTCAGGACCTTATCCGTTTCGGCAAGTTCCTCAAGTCCTCGCATCTTCGCCGTTCTGTTCAGTCCGCTCTTACGTCCTGTTCCATCGTCTTCCCGATACCTCAGCGAAGCCTTGCCTTCAATGGCAAGTTGGTTCAGAATAAAGGATATGAGGCAATGGAATAGCCCAAAACTCTTCACTCTTCACCCGATAGCTCGAATCCCCTTTATATAAAGGTGTTGCGGAGGGTGAAGAGTTTTTCGTAACTCTTCACCTCTCTTCACCCACTCTTCACCTCTCGAATCCCCTTTATATAAAGGCATTCCCAGCGATTGGGTGAAGAGTAAAATCAATTCGACCTGTACGGTTGAAATTACCCAATACGCCCTGAAAGGGCAGAAGCTCCTAGCCCAGGGCGATGCCCTGGGCTAGGAGCTTCTGCCCTTTCAGGGCGTGTGGGGCAAAACTTGCGAAAGTTCTGTCGGTTATTTAAAAACCTGGCAAACTGGTTTTCGTTCGCTGTTTGGCTCAGACAGCCCACTGTTCTTCCTATCGCTAGTCTGCTGTTCTAGTTTCTCCAGTTTGCTGTTCTTGTTTCACTCGTCAGCTGTCCCCGATAAATAAAACCATTTTTTTTCTTTTTAAAAATCACTTTTTTCCTTTTTCTACTCTCATTTCAAAATAAAATTTGTACTTTTGCATGCATATTAAGACGATAAAACAGTAATCTTGGCAGATGCCAAATACAAAAATAAGAACGAAATGGATACATTATATTTATTGCAGTTCGCCTGTTTCCTATTTATGCTCGTCAATATCCTCATCCTGGGTATTACCCGACTGCACATGAAGTGGATGAACCGGCGATATGAAGTGTCACGATGGCTGATTATCGGAGCCATGGTAGGATTGGCCATACAATTTCTCATGCAGATGCTTCTGGGCTTCCGGGCTCAAGATGCTGCTGTGGGAGCCGTTTTCAACATTCTGGTCTATCCCCCTTGCTTCTCGCTCATCTCTATTGGCATTTACAATATCGAGGCAACGCACGCCAACCGCCGGAAGATGAGCATCGTTTGCGCCAGCATTTATGCCGCCATATTGGCTGCCTTCTGCATCGGCTTTATCCAGAGCGGAAACTTCCATATCGGCAGCTGGATTTATGTGATGATAGTCCTGTTCGCCTTCAGCGTAGCCTATTGCATCTATATGATAATAGTGGAAATCAGAAAGCGCAGAAGGATGCTGGAGGTGATGGCTGGTTATGATATCCTGCCTTACGTGAGATATGCGCGAGCCAGTGTATTCATCGTTTTTTTCCCTGCAGTAGCCCTGCCTTTTGCAGTCCTTTCCACCAAATCTCTATATGTAATCGGACCTCTGGGACTGCTTGCTGTCTTTTTCTTCACGCTCAGTTTTATGGCTTTGGGCTATAATTACATGCCTACCGAAGAACTTCTGGATAAGGAGGAAGAAGAGGAGGCTGCCATGGAAAGTGTGGAAGACAATGCCTGTTTAGAACTGCAGGATGAAGAACTTGATGATAAGAAAGAAACTTTACAATCACAGCGTTCAAAAAGACGGCAGAAAATCGTCCGTGAGAAGCTGGATGAATGGTGTGCTACCAAGGGTTATAGGGATACGTCGCTGAATATGATTACCCTGTCACGTTCGTTGAATATCAGCAGATACGAGTTGTCGCGCTACCTCTCATCCTGTCTCAATACCACCTTCCGCCCCTGGCTTGCCGAGGTGCGTTTTGAGGCTGCCAAGAAGATGATGTTGGATAACCCCGACTTCGGTAATGACATCATTTCTGCCGAGTGCGGCTTCTCTTCCCGTACCCATCTCTACCGTATGTTCAAAGAGAAAGAAGGCTGCTCTCCTACGGCTTGGAGAGAGAAAAACTGTTAAAAAGTATGTATTAGGTGTCGCATTCCCCACGAATGAGACACCTTTTTTGTAGGAATGCGACACCTATGTGGGGGAATGCGACACCTAGTTTCAAAGAAAAACACTATCTTTGCACCATGAAAAGTATAATAGAATCATTAGCCAAAGAAGAACAGGCTATCCTGATAGTAGCTTTGTTTCTTCTCATTTATGTTGGCATCATGATTAATGTCATGGTGAGGGAATATAGGACCTATCTTGATGATTACCCGATGTATCATTTCAGCTTGGGTGATTTCATCAGGAGAGGGCGTTTTTATATCTGCCTCATCCTCGGCGTAGTGTTTATCACGTTCGTGTGTCTGGTAGTCAGTCTGATGGCAATCAGTATTCAGTAGTTTCTTGATAAAATATAATAACAAATATAATATTAAATTATGAAACATTTTTCAAATCAATCCAATGGGTCGCACGTCGACCGTATGAACTATGGGGGGGGCAAAGTTCTGTAGATTTGCCCTGTTCCCATTGATGTTGCTCATGTTGTTGCTTCTGCCTGGACGTATGGTGGCGCAGACAGAATACGACAACACAGTAACGTTTACAGCCTTAGAGGGTAATCCTGAAGGCTACGATAAAGAGAGTTACGCTAATCTCTTTGATGGCAAAAAGGAAGACGGCAATTTCTCTAAGTGGTGCTGCGAGTTTAGCGGCAGCGCCTATGTCATCTTCGAAGCCAGCAAGGCAGGAATTCCTGTGGGCTACACCATCACTACGGGTAATGACAATGCAAATTCTGGATGTGGAGGCCGCAATCCGAAGTCATGGAAGCTCTATGGTAACAATACAGGCAGCGATGACGCTTGGGAGCTTATCGATGAGGTAAACAAAGACAAGGTGCTCCAGGATAAGAACTATACTTCGTACAACTTCGACTGCAAATGTTCTACCTCTTATCAATATTTTAAATGGGAAATCTCGGCTATTCATCGTGGAAGCCTATTGCAGGTAGGCGAGTTTGAACTCAAACTCAATACCTGTTCTCACAAGAATGCCGATGGTTCGTCCGCCCTTGGCGAAGCTATCAAAACCGTTGAGGCTACTTGCATTGAGCATGGCTATACCACACACGAATGTTCTATCTGCCATTCCATAGTAAAAAAAGTAGATAAGGATGATGAGCTAAATAAGCACACACTCACTCGTCATGCGCAGGAAGATGCTACATGTATAGAAACTGGTAAAAAAGAATACTGGCAGTGCAGTGTATGTAACAAACTCTTCAGCGACGATAATGCTACTACCGAGATTACGGATGCTGCCAGCCTTGAGATTCCCGCCAAAGGTCATCAATACAATAGCGAAGGCATCTGTACTGGATGTGGCGCAACAGAATTTCGCTATCCTTTGTTCAATAATTTGGATGGCATAACCGATGTTACCATTACTGACAATGGTGATTATCCTTGGCAGAAGCTGGACTTAAAAGCCGATGGAATGGATAATCTTGGCTTCACTATTCCTGAGGATAGCAAGGGACTGATGTCTGGTAATTATCATAAGCCTGGCAGTTCTTCTGAGACAGTCATCAGGTTCAATGTATCTAAACCTATATTACTGACATCTCAGATTCTCGTTTCGTCAGAAGAAAACAAAACTTTATTTGATTTTTATGTAGATAACAATAAAGAACTGAGTATTAGCGGAAAAAAGCAAACCGAATACAAAGTTTTATTATCTGTAGGCGAACATTCTTTGAGGTTAGGTTATAAAAAAGGTAATCGTTCAGATGCAAACGCTGATCGCGCATTCTTATACAATCTGAAAACATCAGTCACAATTGATGACTATGTCGCAGATTATGAATCGTCTAACAACACATTGACTTTCAAGAAAATCACTTCGAACAATATAGAAAGCCTTGATTTAAACCATGCAGTTATAGTGAATAAACCGACGGTGGGCGATATGTGCCGTCTTTTAGGAATAAATTCCACCGATATCAAGAGAGTCGTTTTCGATAAGAGTTTCAAAACGTACGCTCCAACATCATTGAAGGGTTTCTTTGCGTGGTTAACAAACTTGGAAACAATTAAAGACTTGAAGTACTTGAACACAGAGCAGGTGACAGATATGAGTAACATGTTCTATGGCTGCTCAGCTCTCTCTTCGCTCGACCTCACTAATTTCAGTACAGGGAATGTGACGGATATGAATGCCATGTTCGGTTACTGTCAACTCTCTTCGCTCGACCTCACTAGCTTCAACACTGCGAATGTGACAAATATGTATATGATGTTCATTAGCTGTCAAAATCTCTCTTCGCTCGACCTCACTAGCTTCAACACTGCGAATGTGACAAATATGTATATGATGTTCATTAGCTGTCAAAATCTCTCTTCGCTCGACCTCACTAGCTTCAACACTGCGAATGTGACGGAAATGAATTTTATGTTCCAGGGCTGCTCAGCTCTCACAACCATCTACGCCAGCGAAATGTTTGTAACGGACCAGGTCGAAGGTTATGGTATGTTCAAAGATTGCACGAACCTCAAAGACTATAGCGCTAGAGAGATTGACTCCAAATATGCCAACTATAAAACCGGCTATTTCTGCAAGCTGGTAGGCAAGAATGGCGATGATAAGATAGGAGCAGCGGGAGAAACTCTTGCTACGGATAATCTCGTTCTTGACGATGGCAAGGACTTCGTGGCTTACGAGCCGTTCGCAGCCAAGGCTGCATCTTATAGCCGCAAGATGAAGGAAGGTACTACATGGGCAACGCTCTGCTTGCCATTCGAGGTATCTCTCGCAAATCAGAACTTCCGTGCCTTCAAACTCCTTTCAGCTGATGATGTTACAGAAACCGTAGAACTCGAAGAGATAAAGACAAGCATCGCTGCTGGTACTCCTGTTATCATCAAGATGAAGGATGGAGCAACAAAGCTCAACTTCACTGTAGCCGACAAGGAGATTGCAAAAGATGTTCAGACTGCAGAAACCGCTAATGGCAACTATCAGCTCCAGGGACTCTATACCCAGAAGGAGTTCAGCAAGGATACTGATAACAACTGCTACATCGTGAAGGGCTCCAAGCTGATGAACCCTGCCAAGCTGTTGGGTGAAACAGCAACAAAGTCTGTGGGCAGCAAGCCTTTCCGTGCTTACATGGCAGATAACTCATCTGCTCCTGCAGCAGGTGCCAGAATGTTCAGCATCAGCGTCGGCGGCAGCACCACAGCCATCGAGCAGTTGGAGTCTACAGCAGATAGCAAGGCAGAATACTACGACCTCCAGGGCCGTCGCCTACAGGATTTACAGAAGGGCATAAACATCGTAAAGCGTGGTGGCAAGACCATGAAGGTTATCATCAAGTAATAAAAAATAGTAATAAAAATAGATATGAAAAAGAAAAGATATATCAAGCCAGTGGTTAGCGTCATGGAAATGGAAACCACAGCCATCCTCGCCGGCTCTGTTATCCAGAAGGCGGGAGAAGAGGATTACCGCGACGAAAATGTGAAGGATTTCTGGGATAATCCAACTGATAAGAGAATTTGGGCCGACTAGCCCCTGATTCTCTATCGTACCCCCAGGCAGCACATCTGATGCCTGGGGCAAAATAAAAAGCCTCCGGAGCTATTACGCTTCGGGGGCTTTTTCATAATTTTTATCAGAAATCTCTTGCTGATATGAAAATAAAATCGTAACTTTGCGGTATCATTTTAAAACAGAAAGGTTATGAAGTACTTAGACCCTAAGGCAGACCTTACGTTCAAGAAGATATTCGGCAATCATCCTAAAAGACTGATCAGCCTTCTGAACGCCCTCCTGCCACTCAGCGAAGAAGAGCAGATACACGAGATAAAGTATCTGCCTACAGAACTTGTGCCCCAGCTCGAAGGGGGCAAGAACACCATAGTGGATGTACTCTGCACAGATGTCAGAGGCAGGAAGTTCTGCGTGGAAATGCAGATGGAATGGTCTGACGCATTCCAGCAGCGAGTACTGTTCAATGCATCCAAGCTCTATGTGAGTCAGGCAAAAAAGGGAGGCAAATACAGCGAACTGCAACCAGTGTATTCTCTCAACCTGATAAATGATATCTTTGCGCATGATACTCCGGATTTCATCCACAACTACCGCATCGTGCACGATAAGGACAGCAATAAGGTCATCGAGGGCTTGCATTTCACCTTCATTGAACTCCCTAAGTTCACTCCACATTCCATCGCCGACAAGCGCATGATGGTCTTGTGGCTCCGTTTCCTGACAGAAATCAATTCCAATACGAAGGAGATTCCTTCCGACCTGCTTAATGACCCAGAGATAGGAAAAGCCGTAGAAGATCTTGAAGTTTCTGGCTTTACAGATGCCGAGCTCCGTGCCTATGACAAATTCTGGGATTCGGTAAGTGTTGAAAGAACTCTCCTGGATGACAGGTACCAGAAAGGAATGGAAGAAGGCATGGCAAAAGGCGAAGAAGTAGGCAAAAGCCAAAGAAGTATTGAGATTGCTAAGAATATGCTGGCAAAAGGTATGGATGAGGCGACAATCCAGGAAATAACTGGTTTGACGGAAGACCAGATACTGCAGATTCAGTAGATACAATGCCTGGTGATAAATACGGAAAGCCCCCGGAGCTATTACGCTTCGGGGGCTTTTTCCGCTTTTTTTTAATGAGCTAGAAAGAATCTTACGGATGGTCTTATGCTCCTCTTGAAATTAATGATGTAATAAAGTTGGTTAAAAATGTAGTAAATGCTTGTTTGCTTGTCGTTTTTTTAGTATCTTTGCGATGAAAAATAAAACTCAAGTGTGGAAAATGTGGAGAATTTCACAAAAGAAGTATCAGAAATGTGTAAACTTACACATTTTCCGCACTTTAACGATGGAGGTGCTAAAAAATGTTTAATAGAATAATTATTCAAGAATTAAAACAATGGAGAGCTAAAAAAGACCGTAAGCCATTGATTATGCTGGGCGCTCGACAAGTAGGAAAGACTTCTGTACTTCAGAAGTTCGGAGAAGAATATTTTGAGCATTGCGCATATTTTAGTCTCAATGAAGAAGAGGGAGTCTGCGATATCTTTCGCAAGACCAAGAACCCGCTGCAAATCATCGAGCAATTGTCATATCTTACTTCAGAACCTATTTTGCCTCAGAAGACTTTGCTTATTCTTGATGAGATACAAGACTGTCCGGAAGCCATTAGCGCAATGAAATATTTCTGCGAAAAGACGCCGGAATATGTTGTGGCTTGTGCTGGTTCTCTTTTGGGGTTGGCTTTTGGTCATCAAGGCTTTTCGTTTCCTGTGGGTAAGGTTGACCATATAAATATGTATCCTGTCACTTTTTCTGAGTTTTTGGAGCAGCGAGATGAAAGGCTTTACCAATATTATATGTCAATAGATAGCTTGGAACCTCTTCCTGACGTTTTTTTTGATAGACTTTCTCAGGCATTTACTGCCTATCGTATATCTGGTGGAATGCCAGCTGCGGCTATGAAGATGATAGAAAAGGATCTGAGTGGCGTGGAAACAACTCTACGTAATATCTTGCAAGATTATTCCTTGGACTTTGTGAAGCATGCTACGCCTTTACTGGCTAATAGGATTTCGCATGTTTGGAAGTCTTTGCCGTCACAGTTGGCTAAGGAAAATAGAAAGTTTGTTTATCAGCTGGTTCGTCCTGGTGCAAGAGCGAGGGAATATGAGGATGCTCTTACATGGCTTAAAAATGCGGGATTGATATATAAGGTAAGCTTGTGCTCTACTCCGCAAGTTCCTTTGAAATCGTATGAAGATTTGAGCATCTTCAAGATTTATAGTCTTGATGTGGGATTATTGAGAGTGCTTGCTGATTTGAGTCCTGAGGCTTATCTGGTTGATAATCCTATATTTAAAGAATATAAGGGCGCTTTGGCAGAGAATTATATTCTTCAGAGTCTAGTGGCTAATGGCGTTAATTGTTCCCATTATTGGGCTTCGGGTAATAAAGCAGAAGTGGAATTTATTGTTCAGCGTGGTTTGGAAGTTATTCCGGTGGAAGTGAAGTCGGGTACCAGTGTCACGGGGCGTAGTTTGATAGAGTATAACAAAAGGTACTCACCTGGTTTGCGCATCAGATATTCGATGCTTAATCTCAAGAGGGATGATTCCTTTATCAACATCCCTCTTTTCCTGGCTGATAGAACGGAGAAACTGATTTTTAAATAATTTTTAATGAGAAAAAAGATATATGGGTGAAGAGGGGTGAAGAGTGGGTGAAGAGATAAAGAAAACTCTTCACCTCCCGAAACCCCGATAAACAGAGGGGTTACGGGCGAGAAGGTGAAGAGTGAAGAGATAAATCGGGATTGCTTACAACTGATAGAACTTGGTGAAAGCCTTCACGCAATATTCGTGGTCGATAACGCTACCGGTTTCGCGGCAACTGTGCATAGCGAGGATGGCATTCCCCATATCCACACCCTTCAATGGGATGGAAGAGGCGAGGATATTGCCCAATGTGCTGCCACCAGCTACATCGCTGTGGTTTACGAAACGCTGGCATGGTACACCGGCTGCCTCGCAGATGTTGGCGAAGATGGCTGCTGATACAGCATCGCTCGCATACTTCTGGGCTGCATTGAACTTGATGACCGGACCACCGCCCAACTTAGGATGATTCGTAGGGTCGAACTTCTCGCTATAGTTAGGATGCCAGGCATGCGCATTATCGGCTGAAATCATGAAGGCACGCTCTACTGCCTGATAATAAGCCTCTTCTGTATGGCTCTGTGCCAGGGCGATGCGCTGGAGCATATATGAAAGGAATGGACTTCCGGCTCCCTGTTTGGTCTGAGACCCCGTTTCTTCATTATCGAAGATGGCGAGAACCTGGGTGGTATCATTGGCATCAGATGCAATCATCGCCTCTACACCAGCCCAGCACATAGACAGGTCATCGAGTCTGCCTGAAGAGATAAACTCATCGTGTACACCGAAGGTGCAGGCTGGAGTGGCATCAGCCAGATAGAGATCGAAATCAAGAACATCCTTTTTCTGGATATTCAGTTCGTCGGTTATCACATTCATCAGAAGGTTACCCTTCTCCAGTTCATCATTGATGATGCCGAGGATAGGGAGTACATCCTTCTGCTTGCTCAACTTCACACCATCATTCACCTGACGGTTGAAGTGGATGGCGAGATTGCTGATCTGCAGCAATGGGCGCTTCACATGAAGAAGGAGCGTCTGGGGATTCATCGCATTCTCGCCCTTCACGATAACTCTACCTGCCAGGGTGAGCGGACGGTCGAACCAGGTTGACATGATAGGACCACCATAAACCTCGGTATTCAGTTTTACGATACCGCCCTCGCAATGCATCTCAGCATTTGGCTTGATGCGGAAGGTTGGCGAATCGCAGTGGGCGCAGATCATGTGAAAACCGGCATCTGCCAAAGGCTTCTTTCCGATTTGGAAGGCATAGATGGAAGAGTCGTTCTTGGTAACGAAGAACTTTTCACCCGCTTCAATCTTGCCCAAAGGCTCCTGTGGGTTCATACGTCGGAACCCGTTCTTCTCCAATTCCTCGGAGATATTCTTTACTGCCAGGAAATTCACTGGCGATGCGTCTAGAAAGGATAATAATCTTTTGATCATAGTCTATATCTTTATATTAATATCTTGCAAAGATAATAGATTTTTTTCATTTTATCTCATTATTCTATTTGTTTTTCATTTTTTTGTATTATCTTTGTCCCCAAATAAGATCAATGAAAGAATTATGAAACGATATAAATCCTATACTCTCATTATATTACTGCTGTTGGCATCGGCTCTTCAGGCATATGCGCATATTTCCAGAAATATGTTCATGCTTTCCAATCTCAATGCTGACAATGGTCTTTCCAGCCCTCGAGTTTATTCTATTGTCGAGGCAGAGGATGGTGCCATGTGGATAAGTACTAAGCGTGGAGTTGACCGATATAATGGGCAACAAGTAACCAATTATACTTTATACACAGAGATGCCGTATAGTGATGCTAGTGGTAGATGTATTAAACTGACTAAGGATGCGCAACATCTGATTTACGCCTACGACAACAAGGGAAAGGTATATATATATGATAAGAGGAAAGATACATTTGTTTTGAAATGTAATCTTCAGAAAATTTTAGGTGGAAGTATCGTGTTGAACGAACTGTTGGTAGACGAAAAGGGCAATTTCTGGCTAGCTATGGATAGAGGCATTTATTGTTTATCAGCAGCTACTGATGGAAAGGAGATAGTTCGGGAGACAGCTAAGGGTAGGTTTGTATTGAAAAATACCTATATTAATCATATCCAATTTATAGGTCAGAAACTCTTGATAGGAACATTTAAAGATGTTTATTGCTATTCGATGTCTGCCCGGAAGTTAGAAAAGAAGATTAGTGGCAGTTCTGTAGTATCCTCTTATCATGATATTGTGGGACATCGTATCTGGCTGGGTACTTTTCACGAAGGAGTTAAAGTGATGGATGACAGTACTTGGAAGCTGATAAAATCTGCTGATTTCCAATCTTTGCAAAACATTCCTAAAATTCCCGTACGTTCAATCATTTTATATGATAAGCAGACTCTTCTGATGGCTGTAGATGGAGCTGGAATATATGCTTATGACAGTTCGAATAAACAAACCAAACTCCTGCTTGATACAGATGGACGTCCAGGTAACGTGTTGAACGGTAATGGATTATATACCTTGTGCTGCGATCGTTTTGGCGATTTATGGACAGGCTCTTACTCGGGAGGAGTAGATTTGGCAATACCGATGAAACATACTTTGGAATATATCACACATGAATATCTCAACAATCAATCACTGATAGATAATTGTGTGAACGATGTTTTCCAAAGCCGTGATGGGAAAATATGGTATGCCACAGATAAAGGAGTAAGTGTCTATGATGCGCAGACTCGTCTTTGGCATCATGGATTATATAATAAAGTGGCGCTTACGATTTGTCAGACTGTAGACGGCAGAATTCTGGTTGGTACCTATGGTAATGGCGTATATCAGGTTCATGCTGATGGCACTAGTATGCCTGCTTATTCTGTGGAAACAGGAATGTTGAAGAGTGATTACGTATTCAGTCTTTTTACTGATAGCGATGGTAATGTTTGGGTGGGATGTTTGGATGGAGATATGGCTTGTTTCCCTTCAGATAAATATAATTTGAATGGAACGGGAAAGTCGGTATTCTATCTGCCTGTCAACGAAGTGCAATGCATCACGGAATCACTGGATAAGCGTTTTATTGCTGTAGGAACTTCGCATGGAGGCTATTTGATTGATAAGCGTGAACCTTTGCATCCTCGTCGTTTCTTTTATCCTGAACAGTATCCCGGTAAAGACATTAATTTGTTTGTCAACAGTATGTCTTTTCAGAATTCCCGTCATATCTGGATTGGAACGGATGGAGGAGGACTCTATGATTATGATTTACTGACAAAGAAGTTTAAGCGTTATACTAATCAGGACGCTTTGCCTTCTAATACAGTTTATGGACTTATAAGAGGTATTAATGGCAATTTGTGGATCAGTACGGATAAAGGATTGGCGTTCATGAAACAGGGTAAGATAGTAAACCTCAACATCTTTAAGGGAATGGAACGTGAGTATAACCGAATGTCTGTTGCGTGTACTTCAGATGGCAGGGTGCTTTTTGGCAGCAACGATGGAGTTGTCGCTTTGACTCCTATGTTTGCCAAAGGTTTGAATTATGCCGCTCCACTTCGTATTCATAATGTTGAGGTTGAAGGTGTCGAACGTTCCGATTACTGGAATGAATGTCTCTTTGAAATGTTGAAGGAAGGCAAATTGAAACTTAGCCATAAAGAGAATACGCTGGTTGTTTCTTTCGAGAGTATCAATTATCAATACCAGTATGATATTCAATATCAATATTATTTGGAAGGATACGACCGTAATTGGAGTAAACCATCTTCTAATCAGTTGGCACGATTTGTAAATTTGCCTTCGGGCAGCTATGTGCTTCATGTAAAGGCTATCTGCAGAAGTAATGGTAGAGAATTGGGAGAAACAACTTTGGAGATTCATATAGCCCAACCTTGGTGGAATACCTGGTGGGCATGGATTATTTATCTCTGTATTTTTGCTGCCATCTTATATTTTGTCTGGCAGTATTACAAAGAGCGCTTACAGCGAAAGTATTATGATGAGAAAATCAATTTCTTCGTTAATACAGCTCATAACATACGTACTCCTTTGAGTCTCGTGTTGGCTCCTCTTGATAATCTGGCTAATGATTCCAGCTTGAGTGAGAAAAGCCGTGGATTCTTGGATATGGCGCATCGCAACGGCAACAAACTATTGAAGATGGTTACAGAATTGCTTGACTTCCAAAAGGTAGAGCAGTCTGCTGAACAGGTTCGCCTGCAAGATATAGAATTGCCGATGCTTTTACGTGTGCAGTTGGAAAAGTTTGTATTGGCAGCTCAGGAGAAGCATATTCAACTGTGTATTGAAGCGTGTCCGCAGCAACAGATTCATTCTGATGTCAAAATGATGGATCTGATATTGGAAAATCTTCTCTCGAATGCTATCAAATATACACCTCAAGGTGGAAAGGTTACGTTGTCAGCTTCTGTTGAAGGTAAGATGGCTATGATTCATGTATGTGATACAGGTATAGGTATTCCAAAGGCCGAAATTAAGAGTATCTTCAAGACCTTCTTCAGGGCTTCTAATGCGATAAATTCTCAGGAAATGGGAAGTGGATTAGGACTGATGCTTACACGAAAGCTCGTAGAGAAATTAGGAGGAAAGCTTAGTTTCGTAAGTGAGGAAGGAAAGGGTACTACTTTCTGTGTGAAGATGCCATTAGGTCATGTTACAGATTCTTCTGTCCGGCTTGTAGGAGAAAAGAAAAATGTTGCAACTGAATCTTCTTTAGCTGAAGATAAGCATGATGAAACTTGCCAGACTGTGTCTTCTGCGGTTCGGCAGGATGCTGATGTTTCAACGAATACACTTCTTTTTGTCGATGACAATGAAGATCTTCGCAAATATATCAGAATGACTTTTGGTGATTCTTATCAAGTAGTTGATGTGGAGAGTGCAGAGGCTGCCTTGAAATATTTGAAAGAGGGCGGGGTATGTGATATCGTTGTTTCTGATGTCATGATGCCGGGAATGCACGGAGACGAGTTCTGTCGCAGCATCAAGGAAAATAAGGAAACATCATGGCTGCCTGTTATCCTGCTGACTGCTAAGGCTGGTCGTGACTTTATGATAGAGGGACTCGGATTGGGTGCTGATGACTATATAGCCAAGCCATTCGATACTGCTATTCTTGCGAGTAAGGTTGCCAGTATTTTGAAGAATCGTCGCCGGTTGAGTCAGTATTATATGGACAGAAGCCTTGCTCTTGTTAGAGGAGAGGTTGCTTCTGAGTCTGCTTCTTCCGAGCAGATTGTGGGTTCCGATTCTTCCGATGAACACTTGAAACCTACTGGAACTTCTGAAGAGAAAAAGGATGATACTGTCTTGAATAAGCAAGGCCAGACATTTGAAAATGTGGCAGAAGCTGTTCTGGATCCGCAAGACCAGGCTTTTGTAGATAAAGCTACCCGTTTGGTGTTGACTCATCTGAGCGACACAGACTTTAATATCGACCGACTCTGTAGAGAGATGGCGATGAGCAGAACGCTTTTCTATGGTAGGCTGAAGACTCTTACGGGCCAAAGTCCGCAGGATTTTATGCGTTTGATACGTTTGGAGCAGGCTGCAATCTTCCTGAAACAGGGGGATAGTGTGCTGGATGTCTCTGTGAAAGCCGGTTTTGTAAATGTGAAGTACTTTAGTACTGTATTTAAAAAGCACTTTGGAGTTTCTCCAAGTAAGTATCTGTAAATTATAGTTTTAAATTCAAAGAAAAGGTTTCTGTTTAGACGATATGTCTGAATTGAAACCTTTTTTTGTTTGTTATCTAACCCTCTGAAAGTTCCTTTTCTTTATCTTTGCAACCAGATTCTGTTAAGTAAGTCAAACAGTTATTTAAAAAACCAAACAATAACAATATAAACATAAAAATGAAAAGGAACTTTTTGAAATTTAGCCTCTTTTTAATAGGCGTCTTCACATGTTTCTCATGCGAAGCAAGTACGTCGCTCTCATCCGGCAGTTCTGATGGCGTAGACGAATCCATACCTACTGCCCAGCAATGGAATAAAGATGTTGTGGGGTGGAATCTTGGTAATGAATTCGAGTGCTCAGCTCCTGGACAGGATGGTGAGTCGATGCAGATTGGCAACCCTGATGGTTCTATCCATGCAGAGACAGCCTGGGGCAATCCCGTTGTTACCAAGAAGATGATACAAGCCGTGAAGAAGGCAGGTTTCAATGCCATCCGTATTCCAATCCGTTGGCAGTGTCACATTACCAACGCTCAGGCGATGAGCATCGACAAGGCTTGGATTGCTCGCATCAAGGAGGTGGTGGGCTGGTGTCTGGATAATGACCTCAAGGTTATCATCAATGTGCATCATGAAAAATGGCTCGAAGGTCGTCCTACCTATCAATATAAGGAAGAAAACTGCCAGAAGCTTGCGCTCCTCTGGATGAATATCGCTTCTGAGTTTGCCAATTATGATTATCGTCTTGCTTTCGCAGGAACTAACGAAGTGCATATCAAAGATAACTGGGGCAAACCTACTGCCGAGAATCTCGAAGTGCAGAATGCTTACAATCAGATATTCGTGGATGTGGTTCGTGCCACAGGCGGCAACAATGCCAAGCGCCACCTCATCTTACAGACTTACGTTTGTAACCCATGGTTTGGCATCGAAAATGGAGATTTCATCATTCCGAAGGATGCCGAAGGCAATGGCAACAACTATATGAGTGTGGAATTCCACTACTATCAGCCATGGAGCTACGCCGGCGATTGCACCTACGATTACTGGGGTGATGCCTACAAGGATGCTGGCAAGATACCTGCAGACAACGAGAAGACGATGACGGATTTCTTCGACAAAGCGGTGAATACCTGGAGCAACAAAGGACTGGGTGTCGTAATAGGAGAGTGGGGAGTAACCGATCACTATAAGTCAAACTCAGAGAAAGTGCATGAAAACATGACCTACTACTGTAAGTTCTTGACTACGGAGGCTCGCAAACGAGGCTTCTCTACTTTCGTTTGGGACAACAACCACTTCGGCAACGGCTCTGAGAAGTATGGCATCTTCGACCGTTTCAAGAATATGAAGGTGAATGCTCCTTGGATTCTCGAAGGAATCTTTGGGAAAGAATAATGTTAAACTAAAAACAATATATCAATTATGAGAAAGAAAACTATGTTTCTCGGCCTGCTCGGTGCAGGTTTGATGTGGATGCCTGCTTCTGCCATTCTCGCTGCCCAGATGAACAATGCAGCGATGAGCGTTCAGCAGAACCAAGGCATCAAGGGTACAGTGGTGGATGCTACTGGCGAAACCTTGATTGGCGCTAGCGTGAAGGTGGCTGGTACAACCAACGGTGCCGTTACCGATATAGATGGTAACTTTACGTTGAACTGCAAGCCTGGAGCAATGCTCGAAGTGAGCTACATCGGTTACAAAACATTGAAGGTGAAAGCTACTCCTGGCATGAAGGTGACGCTTCAGGAAGATGGTAAGGCCTTGAATGAGGTCGTTGTTACCGCCCTTGGTATCAAGCGCGACCGCAAGGCTTTGGGCTATGGCTTGGAGGAGGTTAAAGGTGAGGAACTTACCAAGGCGAAGGAAACCAACGTCATCAACTCTCTTTCAGGTAAGGTGGCTGGTCTCGTTGTGCAGAACACCGCTGGCGGTGCTTCTGGTTCTACCCGCGTGCTTCTTCGTGGTAATACAGAAATGGCAGGCAATAACCAGCCTCTTTACGTAGTGGATGGTGTGCCTTTGGATAATACCAACTTTGGCAGTGCTGGTGAAGCTGGTGGTTATGACCTCGGTGATGGTATCTCTGCCATCAATCCTGACGACATCGAGACGATGACCGTATTGAAAGGTCCTGCTGCCTCTGCCCTCTATGGTAGCCGTGCTTCTCATGGTGTTATCTTGATTACGACCAAGAAGGCGGAGAAGGATAGAATTTCCGTGGAGTACAATGGTTCTTATACTATCGATACCCAGTTGGCTAAATGGGACGACATCCAGGAGGTATATGGTGCTGGCTACAATGGCGAGCTTCCTACATCCAGTACCTCAGGTACCAATGCCAGTTGGGGACCTAAGGCCGATGACTTCATGTTCAAATATTTCGATGGCGAGGAACGTCCATTCATGATGCATCCTAACAATGCTTCTGGTTTCTTCCGTACAGGTTTCACCACTCAGAATTCTGCCATCCTCTCAGTAAATTCCGGTAAGACGGGTATGCGTTTCTCTGTTACGGATATGCGCAACAAGGATATCTTGCCAAATACCAATATGAGTCGTGACAACTTCAACCTCCGTGTGAATACCTCTGCAGGTCCTGTTGACTTCGACTTCACCGCCAACTATACTCGTGAGAAGGTAAAGAACCGTCCTGCCCTTGGTGACTCTCAGAGCAACGTGGGTAAGAACCTCATGACCCTGGCGGGTACCTACGACCAGGCTTGGCTGAAGCACTATGAGGATGCCGACGGCAACTACTCCAACTGGAATGGTAACGATCAGTATAACAAGAACCCATACTGGGATCTCTATAAGAACAGCAATACATCCGACAAGGACGTGTTCCGTTTTACGGGTAAGGCAATCTGGAACATCAACAAGCACTTCAAGTTGCAGGGTACTATTGGTACCGACATCAACAGCATGAACTTCGAGGACTTCATTGCTAAGACAACTCCAGGAACTCCTGCCGGAAAGCTTACCGACCAAATCTTCAACAACCGCACACTTAATGCCGAGATACTCGCCCTCTACAACAACTCATGGGGCGACTTCGATGTCAACGCTACCGCTGGTGGTAACATCTTCAAGGTGAACAACAAGACCACTACAAACATCGGTCTCAACCAGCAGATGAATGGCATCCAGAATATCATGAACTATCAGGAACAGAACACTCGTGAGAGCATGTACAAGAAACAGATCAGCTCTCTCTATGCCAGCGCAAGCCTCGGCTACAAGCATACTTACTATTTGGAGGGAACCCTCCGTGGCGATAAGTCGTCTACGCTCCCTACAAATAACAATACATACGTATATCCTTCTGTATCGGGTAGCTTGGTTTTCTCTGAGTTTATCAAGAACAAGAAGTTCATCAATTATGGTAAGATTCGCGCATCTTGGGCAAAGGTAGGTAGCGATACCGATCCATACCTGTTGGCACTCAACTATACCACGGGCAAGTACAGCTACGCGGGTTATACCATCGGTATGATAGCCAACTCAACACAGCCGAACAAGGATTTGAAGCCAACTATGACAGGTTCTTACGAGGTAGGTTTGGAGATGAAGTTCCTTAACGGACGCTTGGGCTTGGATGCCACCTATTACAACCAGAACTCCAAGAACCAGATTTTGAGTTTGGCTTCAACCACCACCTCTGGCTATGCTTACCGCCTCATCAATGCCGGTGAGATTCAGAACCAGGGTGTCGAGATTGCCCTCAATGCCCGTGCCTTGCAGATCAAGGACTTCGCTTGGAACTTGGGTGTCAACTTCTCGAAGAATACCAACAAGGTGAAGTCGCTCACCGATGGCATGGACTATTTTGAGCTTGCCAAGGCAACCTGGTGCGGTGTATCAGTAGGTGCTCAGGTTGGCGAGAACTATGGAGCTATCCGTGGACACGACTTCCTTTACAACGACAAGGGACAGGTGGTTGTCGATGCAGCTACTGGTCTTCCAAAGATTGACCAGAAGGTCAAGACCATCGGTAACTCTACTTGGGACTGGACAGGTGGTTTCTACTCAACCTTCAGCTACAAGAACTTCCGCCTTTCTGCATCCTTCGATGTGAAGGTAGGTGCCGACATCTACTCTATGTCCATGCGTTCTGCATACCAGACAGGTAAGGCAAAGGGAACATTGGCAGGCCGTGAGGAGTGGTACTCTTCTGAGGAGGCTCGCAAGGCTTCGGGTATGGATCTTGCCGCATGGCGTGAAGCAGGTAAATGCAAGGGATTGGTCGTAGATGGTGTCATCGACAATGGCGACGGTACTTATCGCAAGAACGACATCGCCGTGAACCCTGAAGATTACTGGAAGCATGTGGCAAATGGCGTGCAGAGTGCCTTCATTTATGACAACTCTTACGTGAAGTGTCGTGAGATTACTTTCGGCTATACCTTCCCAGAGAGCATCCTGGGCAAGTATGTCAAGGGCTTGACCGTATCCTTCGTGGCTCGTAACCCATTCATTGTTTGGAAGAACATTCCTAACATCGACCCAGACTCCAGCTACAACACCTCAGGTCTCGGTCTGGAATATGGTTCCCTGCCATCTCGCAAGAGTTATGGTTTGAACGTGAACGTGAAGTTCTAGTCTCGAAAAAATGAATCAATTTCTTTAGAAGAGTTCTAATATATAATAAGGTAAGAAAATGAACAATATAATCAAGAAATATATAGGTAAGAGCAGCCTGATGATGGCTTTCGCCCTGATGGCAACCGGCACTGCGATGACTTCTTGCTCTGATGATACCTTGAGCAACATCAATACCGACAAGACCAAGGTGAGCGAGCTCGACCCTAACGCACAGTTGACAACAGCTTTGTTGCAGACTTACGGTGACTTCAGTCTGATGGATACCTACCGTAACTATATAACGGGTTTTCCACAGTATTTCGCTGGTGGTTGGAATGTAACCAATTACGCTGGTTCTAATTTCAGAGAAGATGATATGACCCGTCGAGTTTGGGACCGCTATTATGAAATCGGTATCAAGAACCTTGTGGATGCCATCAACAATTCTGCTGACAAGGCAAACTTGAATGCAGCACTTCGTATCCATCGTGTCTATATCACGGCAGTTTTGGCAGATACCTACGGTGACGTGCCTTGTTCGGAGGCAGGTCTGGGTTATATCTCAGGTATCTCCACCCCTAAGTATGATACCGTAGAGGAACTCTACAGCTGGTTCTTCAAGGAACTTGACGCTTGCGAGAAGCAGCTTGGCACAGGTACCGACCACATTTCTGGTGATGTCACCAGCATGGGTGGTGATGTAGCTAAGTGGAAGAAGTATGCCAATGCACTCCGTATGCGCTATGCCATGCGCATTTCCGATGTTAATCCACAGAAGGCAAAGGAGGAGTTTGAGAAGGCTGTAGCTGCCGGTGCCATCACCAGTGCAGCAGATGATGCTTATATCAAGTATGCTGATGCTCCATTTACCTATTATGATGGAGCCAACGATTACGATTTCCGTGCCAATGCATTGAGCGAGACTCTCTATGGTCAGGATGCCACATCGCCAACCATGGTATGCTCTACCTTGTTCTATCAGTTGCAGAATACCAACGACCCTCGTCTCTATCGCATCTGCCGTCACTACTACAATATCAAGCGTAGTCAGGTGAAGCCAGATAAGGAGCAGAACATCGACTTGACCGATGATTTCCTGGCTTACTTCAAGAGCAAGAACCTCGGTGAGGAGCCTTGCAACCCTGGTGCTGCCTGGTACACAGACTGGATGAATCCAGCTACGTTGGATGACCTTCCTACTTTGAAGAAGTATGCAGAGATAGACGAGAACACTTATGCCAACTCTGATTATATAGCCCGAGCTAGTCGTCCTTGCCTGAACATCGACTTCGAGATGCCTTCTTGTCCTGGCGACTTGATGAGCTATGCTGAGGTGGAGTTCCTCAAGGCTGAGGCTGCAACCAAGGATTGGAATGTTGGTGGTGGTGATGCTGAGAGTCACTACGAGGCTGGTGTTCGTGCCAGCATGGAGTTGCTCAACAACTACTATCTTACATCCAACAAGATTTCCAAGGAAGAGATTGATGCGTTCATTGCCAGCAATCCGTTGGGTGACAATCCTAAGGAGACCATCAACACCCAGGCTTGGATTCTCCACATGATGAACCCTTCTGAGGGTTGGGCTAACTTGCGCCGCTCTGACTATCCTGCCATCTTGAATCGTGATCTCTTGACCAAGAATGGTTTCACTTATACGGATCCCGATTGGTCAATGCCTGTCCGCTTGCAGTATCCTGTATTGGAAGCTCAGTACAACAATGCCAACTACAAGGCTGCCATCGACCGCATGGGTGGTACAGACGATTGGCACAAGCGCCTCTGGTGGGACAAGGCTGATGTAAACCTTCAGCCAGACTTCAATCCTCCATTCGGAAAGGGATATAGCAAGTAGTGTTTAATGTTAAGTGTTAAATGTTAAGTCTTATAGGACAATAGAATAGAATAATTAATTATGAATAAGACAATGAAACAATATAAGGGAAAAGTCTTGAAGGCTATGATGATGCTCTTAGCCGTGGGTTTCGCACTGGCTGGTACATCTACCTTGTCTTCTTGCTCTTCTGACGATGAACCATACTTCACTGTCAGCGAAGATGACAATCCACGTATCTTGAACACCGACTTGGCTGATTCCAAGATAAACCGCAAGACTAATTATAAGATGGAAATCAAGGTGACTCCAGCTCACTACACCACTGTGACATGGTTGCTCGACGGCAAGCAGATTGCCGAAGGTAATACTATCGACCAGCCTTTGCCTTTAGGTGATCATGAACTGAAGATTGTGGCAACCACCACCAAGAATAAGACCACATCCCGCACCTTGAAAGTTACCGTGATTCCTGCTGCCGATGACCCAGCTTTGGGTACCAATGCCAGCGAGCTTTGGGTAGCTCCGGGAGAAACTACAACCATCCGCAACTGCAAGAACCTGGTGGATCACGTTCAGAAAGTACTCATCGATGGTAAGGAGGCTGCCTTCAAAGTTCTCGATAAGGGTACAGCATTAAAAGTTACTGCTCCTTCCGACCTCGCCAATGGCGATTACGACATTACATTGGTAGATGGCAGTGGTGTACAGTTCCCTTGCGGTAAAATCAAGGTAACTACAGAGCCGCGTCCATCTATGGAGACTACCCTCTGGGAAGGTGAGTTTGCCGTGACATGGAGTACACCATTCGAGGCCTTGAAGGAAACCTTCCTCTCAAAGGTGAAGGTTGGCACCATCCTCCGTGTTTATGTGGATGGAAACGGTCAGGGTACCGCTACCACAGCTTCCTGGAACAACATCCTTACCGGTAAGGGGGGCGACAAAGAGCGTGGCGACATCATGGTGGATGGACCAGCTAAATGGGAGTTTAAACTGACCGACCTCTCTATCCAACTCTTGAAAGAGCAGTGGGGTCTCATCCTCGTGGGTAACGGTTACACCGTAAAGAAAGTAACTATTGAATAATATATTAGAAAGATTTCCGCTTTTATCATAAAGCGTCAAACCTTTACTGTTTATGAAGAAAATTTTATTATCTATTTCAATGTTGGCATTGGCTTATACAGCCAGTGCCAATGTTCCAGTTATCAAGAGCGACCCTAAGATTGAGGCTCAGGTAGAACAAACCCTGAAGAAACTCACCTTGGAGGAAAAGATAGGTCAGATGATGGAATTGGTGACCGACCTCTTTGGTGCCAACGACAAGAACGGCGTGTTCTATATCGACGAGCACAAGACCGATTCTATCCTTTCCCGCTATAAGATTGGCTCTATCCTCAACGCTCCAAATACCTGCGCACCAACCGCCAAGCAGTGGGAGAAGTACATCGCACAAATCCAGAAGATCTCGATGAAGCGCATCGGCATCCCTTGTGTCTTCGGTCTCGACCAGAACCATGGTTCTACTTATACACAGGGTGGAACCCTCTTCCCGCAGAACATCAATGTGGCTGCCACCTTTAATCGTGAGATAGCTCGCCGTTCGGCTGAGGCTACCGCTTATGAGACTCGTGCGGTGAGCGTGCCTTGGACTTACAGTCCTACCGTTGATCTCGGTCGTGATGCCCGTTGGCCTCGCATCTGGGAGAACTTTGGCGAGGATTGCTACCTCAGTTCTGAGATGGGCAAGGCGATGGTCTATGGTTTCCAGGGCGAGGACCCAAACAACATCGACCAGTATCACATTGCTACTTCAATGAAGCACTTCATGGGCTATGGTGTGCCTTGGACCGGTAAAGACCGTACGCCAGCCTATATCTCTCCTGCCGATTTGCGAGAGAAGCACTTTGCTCCTTTCCTGGCGGGTCTGCAGGCTGGAGCCTTAACCGTGATGGTGAATTCCGCTTCCGTCAACGGTATGCCGATGCATGCCAACAAGGACATCCTGACAGGATGGCTGAAGGAAGAGACTGGATGGGATGGTGTGCTCATCACCGACTGGGCAGACATCAACAATCTCTATACTCGTGAGATGGTGGCAAAGGACAAGAAGGATGCGCTCCGCATCGCCATCAATGCCGGTATCGACATGATTATGGAACCTTATTCTTGCGATGCTTGTGGCTATCTTGTAGAACTGGTGAAGGAAGGTAAGATTCCGATGAGTCGCATCGACGATGCCTGTCGCCGTGTGCTTCGCATGAAGTACCGTCTCGACCTTTTCAAGAACCCAACCCAGAAACTGAAGAATTATCCTAAGTTTGGTGGTGAGGAGTTTGCCAAGCTCGCCTTGGAGGGAGCTACCGAGAGTATGGTGCTCCTGAAGAACGAGGGTAATATCCTTCCTTTGCAGCATGGCAAGAAGATTCTCCTTACGGGTCCTAATGCCAATCAGATGCGTTGTCTGGACGGTGGATGGAGCTATACCTGGCAGGGACATCGTGCCGATGAGTTTGCCGGTAAGTACAATACCATCTATGAGGCATTATGTAATGAGTATGGCAAGGAGAATGTCATCTTGAATCAGGGTGTTACCTATAATGAGAAGGGAAAATACTGGGAGGAGAACGAACCTCAGATTCAGGGCGCAGTTGATGCAGCAAAGGATGCTGACATCATCGTGGCTTGCATTGGCGAGAACTCCTATACAGAGACTCCGGGCAACCTGACCGACCTTTGGCTCTCAGAGAACCAGCGTAATCTCGTGAAGGAACTCGCCAAGACCGGTAAGCCTGTCGTTCTGGTATTGAATGAAGGTCGTCCTCGTCTCATCGCTGACATCGAACCATTGGCACAGGGCATCATCAACATCCTTATCCCTGGCAACATGGGCGGCGATGCCTTGGCAAACCTGGTATCGGGCAAGTCAAACTTCAGTGGCAAGATGCCTTACACCTATCCTAAGGAAATCAATTCGCTCGCCAACTATGACTTCAAGAAGAGTGAGGAGGTGGGTACGATGGAAGGTGCTTACGACTACAATGCGAAGATTACCCAGCAGTGGGGCTTCGGATATGGTTTGAGTTATACCACTTACAAATATAGCAACCTGAAGGTTTCTCAGTCTGATTTCCGCCACGGCGACATCATTAAGGTGAGCGTGGATGTGAAGAATACGGGAAAGGTGGCAGGCAAGGAGAGTGTCCTCCTGTTCAGTAGCGATCTCATCGCTAGTATGGTGCCTGATGGCCGTCGTCTCCGTGCCTTCGACAAGGTGGAACTTCAGCCTGGTGAGACCAAGACCATGATATTTGAATTGAAGGCAGACGATTTGGCCTTCGTAGGTTGGAATGGCAAATGGAGATTGGAGGAAGGCGACTTCAAGTTGATGATAGCCGACCAGAGTGCTGATATCCATTGCACTGATACTTATCAGTGGCCTACTGCCAACCGATAATGTATATTTAAAAGATGATTTAAAGAAAAGAGCGTGCCAAGAGTGGTGCGCTCTTTTTGTTTGCATAGTAAAATGCAGAAGAGTTAAATATCTACAAGAATCCCCCATGATGTTTGGTGTTATGTCTTGAAATGATTACTTTTGCAAATCATAATTTTTGCAGATTTACAGAATCATTCAAAACAAGGATAAATGGAAATAGTAATTGGAATCATCATAGGACTTGCCATCGGATTCTTCGTGGGGAAACTGATGGAAGCAAAAAGTGCGGGAGAGGAGAAAACCCAGCTCGTAGCAAAGGCTCAGGTGCTGGCGGCTAACATCGAACAGATAAAACTGCATCATGCTTCTGAGGTTCAATTAATGAAATCTCAAATGGAGAACGAGCGGCTGTATGCGGCAAAACTCAGGGCGGAAAGCGACCAGCAGTGGGCACAGAAACTCGAGAGTCTGAAGCAGGAAATGCAGCGAATGACGATAGAACAGCAGAAGGTGGCGGCTGAGCAGTTGGCTGCCAAGCAGTCGGCTCTGCAGGAAAACAACCGTCTGCAGATGGATGAACTCCTGAAACCTATCAAGGAACAGTTTGCTGATTTCAAGAAATCGGTAGAGGAGAGCAAAACCCAGAACGAGGTGAACAAGAAGGAACTGCAGAACACCTTCGAGGCAACGATGAAACTCTTCCAGCAGGAACAGCAGCAGGCTGTACTGAACCTGAAGGAGCAGACCGAGAAGATTGGCTCCGATGCTGCCAACCTGACCAAGGCATTGAAGGGCGACAGCAAGATGCAGGGCGACTGGGGTGAGATGGTGCTGGAAACCATCCTGGAGAACAGCGGACTTCGTAAAGATGAGGAATTCTTCATTCAGGAGAATACGAAAGATGAAGAGGGAAAGAACTATCGTCCGGATGTCATCGTCAGATTTCCGGAAGGCAGAAGTGTGGTCATCGATTCCAAGGTTTCGCTTACCGCCTATTCCGATGCTCTGGCAGCTGAAGATGAGGCTGAACAGGAACGCCTGATGAAGGCACATGCGCTGAGCGTACGAAAGCACATCGATGAACTGGCAGCCAAAGACTATTCCAAACTGGTGGATGATGCCATCGGCTTCGTACTGATGTTCATCCCTAACGAGACCAGCTATATCGCAGCCATGAAGCAGCAGCCTGACCTCAGCCGTTATGCTTATCAGAAGAAGATTATCATCATCTCACCAAGCAATCTGCTCATGGCACTCCAGCTGGCGTATAATCTCTGGCAGTATGACCGGCAGAACAAGAATGTGGAGAAAATCGTGAAGACGGCTGCTGACCTGTATGATAAGGTGGCTGGCTTCGAAGATACCTTTATGAGTGTGGGTGATCTGATAAGCCGCCTTTCGGGTACTTTTGATAAGGCAAAGAAGCAACTCTATGACGGCACCGGCAATGTGATGAGAAGGGTAGAGAGCCTGAAGGGACTTGGAGTGACACCGAAAAAGCAGATCAAGGAACTGGATAATCTGTAAAGTGTATATAAATTGGTCTACTACCGGTAAAAAGGGAAACAGGGCGAAAAGTATTTTTTGTTACCGAAACATTTCTAATTGTTCAATTTAAGTTTCTTATTGTTCAATATTTTGAAATAATCTCTAAAAAGGAGCGGTATTTCAGATTAAATTCGTAATTTTGCCCTGACTCAACAGAAAAGGAATCATTGTATTGCTTATAAAAAGGTAAAAATTTACATAAAACAACATCAATAATTATTAATCATGAAACTGAACGAAATTCTTTCTGACAGCTTTAATGCTGCAGAATGGGAAGCTAAGGGTTATGAGCTTCCTAAGTATGACATCGCAGCCGTAGCTAAGAAGACTCACGACGAGCCTACTTGGGTTCACTTTGGTGCAGGTAACATCTTCCGTGCGTTCCCGGCTGCTATTCTTAACGATGCACTTAACACCGGCAAGTACGATCGTGGTGTTATTGTTGCTGAAAGCTTCGACTACGAAATTATCGACAAGGCTTATCGCCCTTACAATAATCTCTCTCTTCTCGTCAGCCTCCAAAGCAACGGAACCATCGAGAAGAAGGTCATCGCTTCTATCACAGAAAGCCTCAAGGCGGATAAGCAGTTTGGTGAGGACTGGGCACGATTGGTCCAGATTTTCCAGGCACCAAGTCTGCAGATGGTAACTTTCACCATCACAGAGAAGGGATATTCTTTCAATGATGCCGATTTGGCACGTGGTCTTGATGCAGTCTTTGCTATGGGTAAGCTTACCGCTCTTCTCTATGAGCGTTATAAGGCAGGCAAGTTGCCACTTACTCTTCAGTCTACCGACAACTGTTCTCACAATGGCGACCATGTTAAGGCTGGCGTAAAGGCTTATGCTGAGCGTTGGGCACAGGATGGTATCGTAGAGGCTGGTTTCGTAGATTATATCAATGACAGCAGCAAGATTACCTATCCTTGGTCTATGATTGATAAGATTACTCCTCGTCCACACGAGAAGGTACAGGCGATGCTCGCTGAGGATGGTTTCGAGGATAACAATACGATTATCACCGAGAAGCATACTTTCACCGCTCCTTTCGTAAATGCCGAGGAAGTGCAGTATCTCGTTTGCGAGGATACTTATACCAACGGTCGTCCGCCATTGGAGTTGGGCGGTGCGCTCTATACATCCCGCAAGACTGTAGATGAGGTTGAGACCATGAAGGTAACCACCTGTCTGAACCCTCTCCATACAGCAATGTCTATCTATGGTTGCATGCTCGACTATACCTTGATTTCTGCCGAGATGGCTGATGAGGACCTTCGTGCCTTCATCCAGAAGATCGGTTATATCGAGGCGATGCCAGTGGTTACAGATCCAGGTGTATTGAACCCATACGAGTTTATTGGCACTGTTATCAACAAGCGTCTGCCTAACCCGTTCATGCCAGATGCTCCTCAGCGTATCGCTACCGATACCAGCCAGAAGCTCTCTATCCGTTTCGGTGAGACTATCAAGAAGTATATCGGCCGCGGTCTCGACAAGAGCAATCTCGTGTTGATTCCTTTGGTATTGGCAGGTTATGCCCGTTATCTCAAGGCATTGGATGATAACCTGAAGCCATTCGAGCCATCTTCTGACCCATTGTTGGCAGAACTGCAGGCCATCGTGGCTCCTCTGGAGGTAGGCAAGGCAGATCAGGACTATTCTTGCCTGAAGAACCTCTATTCCCGCAAGGATGTGTTCGGACTCGATCTCTACGAGGCTGGCTTCGGTGAGCAGATAGAGGGCATGGTGAAGGAACTCTTTGCCGGTAAGGGTGCTGTAAGAGCGACATTGCATAAGTATGTTGCTGCAAGATAATTTATTTTTTTGATTTAACCAATACATTATATATAAAGATATATGGAAAGAACATGGCGCTGGTTTGGCAAGAAGGATAAGATTACGCTTGCCCAGCTGAAACAGATAGGTGTGGAGGGTATCGTTACCGCATTGCACGATGTGCCTCTGGGTGAAGTTTGGACACGCGAGAAGATTCATGAGCTCAAGGAGTACATCGAGTCTTACGGTATGAAATGGAGTGTGGTTGAGTCTTTGCCTGTGGTTGAAACCCTGAAATATGGCGGTCCTGACCGTGATCATCAGATTGAGGTTTACAAGGAAAGTCTCCGCAACCTGGGCGAAGAAGGCATCAAATGCATCTGCTACAACTTTATGCCTGTTTTGGACTGGGCTCGTACCGATTTGGCACACGACAATCCTAACGGAGCCAACAACCTCTATATGAACTGGGGCGAGTTTGCCTACTTCGACATCTATATCCTCCAGCGTGAAGGTGCTCGTGAGGATTGGGCTGAGTTCTCTAAGGAACACAAGTGGGGCAGAGACCTCGTGGCTGAGGCTGATGAAATCAAGAAGACTTCTACACCAGAGCAGGATCATGCCCTGGTAGAGAACATCATCATCAAGACCCAGGGCTTTGTATCGGGTAACTTCAGCGAGGGCGATTCTGCTCCTGTCCAGAAGTTCCGCGACCTGTTGAAGCTTTATGATGGCATCGACAAGAAGAAGTTGCAGGAGAACATGAAGTACTGGCTGGAGGCTATCATGCCTATCTGCGATGAGTACGATATCAATATGTGTGTGCACCCAGACGATCCTCCTTATCCTGTATTCGGTTTGCCAAGAATCATCGGTCGTGCCGAGGATATCCAGTGGATGCTCGATGCTGTGCCAAACAAGCACAATGGTTTGACTTTCTGTGCAGGTTCATTCTCTGCCGGCGAGCACAACGACTGTGTGGCAATGGCTAAGCAGTTTGCCGACCGCACTCATTTTGTTCATCTGCGCTCCTGCTACATCTTCCCTAACGGCAACTTTACTGAGGCTTCTCACTTGGGTGGTCGCGGCCATCTCATTGAACTTTGCCGCATCTTCGAGAAGGCAGAGCAGGAAGGCAAGTGCAATTCCGGCCGTCGTTTGCCAATGCGAGTAGACCACGGTATGACCTTCACTGATGAGCCAGGTGGCGTATTCGATGAGAGCAATCATGGTCACAATGCCGGTTACACTCTCCTCGGCCGTATGTTTGCCATGGGTCAGATTCAGGGTGTCATCGCAACTGTGGATGATGAACTCGGCATTGAGTACAAGCAGCCGGGATTCTATGATTAGTTGATAGTTTATAGTTGATAGTTTATAGGCTATTAAGTGATTTGAAATTCAGGTTAGATAAAATACGAAAAAGGCTAGCGTGCGTTTTTGCATGCTAGCCTTTTTGTGCTGATTTTTTTGGTTATTGGCTAAAGCACCACCTCCTCAACATATTTCACCAGCGAATCCTTGCCGTTATGCAGATAGAAGTCTACACGAACCACGTGGTTGATGTCGGCATTGCCCTTCACCTTTATGTGTCGGGTCTTGCTGTACATCATCGTGTCGCGGCGTGAAGGATAGGATACGAGCTCGATGAGGTCTTTGGTAGAGTTGCTGCCCACATAATAGATTCCTACACTGTCTTTTCCGTTCTTGATAGCAGCAATCTTCGCCATCTTCTTGGCATGAGCCGCAGAGGTATCTATCGGGTAAAACTCGCTGGCAGCTACCGTGTCGCCGTCATGCTGGTCGGGTGCAAACTTGCAGCTGGTACTGGTTGTTGTGATAGTGGCAGTGGCGGCGAGGGCTGCCGCAAAATATAATATCTTTTTCATTGTCTGTTATTTCCTTTCTTTTTGAGTTTTTGTTTGCTTTATGCCTTTTCGGCTGCAAAAGTACAAAAAATAGTTTGAACGAGGGTATGGATGGGGAAACATTTTTTGCCAAAATGTTGAAAAGGGGGTGGAATGGGCGCGGAGGATGGAATTCCGTGCAAAGATACAACTTTTCTCTGATACTGCCAAATTTGGGGGTGTGATAAGGAAATGTTTGAACTATGCTTTCAGATTGAAAGTAGTTAAACTTCCTTACTCATAGTTTTACGGGTGACAACTCATAGTTTTACGGGTCGCAACTCATAGCTTTGTTCTCTTAAAGTATAGAGTTAAGCAGTAAATCAGGTGTTTATGATGGTTGTGCTGTTTTTACTGCAATGACTCAGTTCCTCAGTTCCTCAGTTCCTCAGTTTTTCTCTGACCCTTCACTTTTTCCTTTATTTAGAAGTTTATTATATATATATAAATATATATATAATAATATATA